>Ga0256828_1001395_pt1 | contig 15087 bp, 13 predicted proteins | sample CV88metaG_FD_185993 | JGI IMG/M metagenome (GOLD analysis project Ga0256828, IMG submission 185993) | Hydrothermal vent microbial communities from East Pacific Rise, Pacific Ocean - CV88 | ecosystem: Environmental > Aquatic > Marine > Hydrothermal vents | place: Pacific Ocean: East Pacific Rise...
CCAAAGCTTGACCCACACTTTATTACCCCTAAGCCTTCGCTTATAGGAAAACTAAGAAAAGAAGATTTACTCATTATCAATGGAGGTCAACTTGAAATTGGTTGGTTACCTCCTCTACTTAAAAGTGCCAATAACAGTAAAATCAACAACGGTGGAAGTGGCTTTTTAGATGTAAGTGGAGCTGTCACTATGATGGATAAACCTGCCTCTGTCTCACGAGCCTATGGCGATGTTCACCCTGATGGTAACCCTCACTTTGCTGTCGATATTAACAATATTACTCCCATAGCCGAGCTAATTAGTATGAAGTTAGCACAGATTGACCCTGCCAATAGTGCCAAATATAGTGCTAACTTTAATACATTTAAAAGCCATATAGAGGAGTTGAAAACCAAGCTTGAACCTATATCTAAAGGGTGTCAAGGTAAAAAAGTGGTGCAGTACCATGAACTTTTTAACTATGCCATTGCTGCTTTAGGAGCAAAGAAAGTTGGAGATATTGAGCCTCTTCCTGGAATTGCTCCAAGTTCTAAACATACCTTAGAGCTGATTAACCTCATTAAAGACCAAAAGATAACAACCATTCTACAAGATGTCTATCATGAAAAGAGAACAGCTAAATTTATTGCCGATAAGACAGGAGCAACCGTTAAAATCGTTCCTCATGATGTGGGTGCGACCGATACCTCAGATACTCTTGATAGCTTTTACACAGAAGTGGCAACGCAGATATGTCAATAGTTACGCTACTCTATCCTGCGTTTATCTTGGCAATTTTACTGGTCTTTATCCATGCTATTTTTGGGTTAGAGATTATTAAACGTGGGGTGATTTTTACCGACCTTGCCATTGGACAGTTTGCAGCCATTGGAGTAGCAATGAGTCTTCTCTTTTTTGAGGGGGCTTACAGTTTCCCTCTGACGCTACTTTTTGCTCTGATTGGGGCAACGCTTATTTCAGTAGCAACCCATAGAGTTCAACATATAGAGGCGTTTATTGGAATGCTTTATGCTTTGGGGGCAAGTGGAATTATTGTCCTGCTCTCCAACACCACCCAAGGAACAGAGCTTTTTAACAAACTTCAAGCGACCGATATTCTCTTTACTACTTTGCCTGATTTGGTAGAGCCATTTTTGCTTTATAGTGTGGTAGCTTTTCTCTTTTTGAAGTTTTATCACACCCTAACAGGACTCTACAAAGAGATGCTATTTTTTGGGCTTTTGGCTCTTACTGTAACTTCATCTGTTCAACTTGCAGGGGTTTTGGTAGTTTTTGTATTGTTGATTGTTCCTGCATTTTTAGCACTGTTACAGAGTAGATTTGCAAAACTTCCTTTTGCTTGGGTGATTGGTTCCGTCATTATTATTTTAGCCATGATTTTGTCGTACCATTTTGATTTACCTACAGGGTATACCATTGTGTTTATTGGCTCTTTGGTGGGGATTGTTTGGGCATTGGTGGTAGGGAAGAGAGAGTAAAAATAGAGATGTATAGATAAGAAACACAATAGAAACGATGGTCATACCATTCGTTTCTAGGGCTTATGATAAGTTTACTATTTATAAGCTCTTATTTATTCTGAAATTGTGCTATAACATTTTGTTTTATTCTTGTCGATGAAGTTTGTGCATTATAAGTCACTTGAACGATTTTTTTCCCTTTTGATTTAAGGTACTCTTCTACTGCAATATTATGTGGTTTATCTCCCCAATCCTCTCCAATAACAAAAATATCTACATCCAACTCTTTACAAGCTGATACATATTCAAGTTCATTATAGGCACGTACGTCATCTACGCATGTTAAAGCTTTAAGCATTTCCATTCTTTGCTTTAGTGGAACAACAGGAACATTTGGTTTATAGGAATTTACAACTTCATCAGAAGCAACCCCTACAACCAAAGTATTACCCAAGGTTTTACAATGTTCCAACAAAACCAAATGACCTACATGTAACAAATCAAACGTACCAACAGTATATACAATCATAATCTAATCTCCTTTAGTACATAACTGACTTTTCAGACTATATTTAATGGTTTAAAACTCTTTTTATTGTGGTATTTAATGCACAGCAGAGTTATAAAATATTATTAAAATTATCTTTTTGGATAAAATGAGAGAGCATTCACTATGGGTATAGTATATGAGGTCAGTTAGTAATATGATTTACAGTATAATACTATTTCTATACTAACTACCTTGTATTATTCTAATTTATCCAAAAGGACTCCATTAATGTCAAACAAAAACTCTACAACCGTAGAAAACCAACAACCAACCATTTTATCTTATGTTAAAGACCTACCAAATCTTTTATCACTTTCAGGATTGGCGTGTACTGTCTTAGCCATCTATTTTAGTATTACAGGTCTTTATGCAGCTGCCATGATTGGTATGGTTTGGGCTGTTGCTTTTGATTGGGCTGATGGATTGGTTGCTAGAAAATTAAAAGGTAGAACAGCCAATGATGCTAAATTTGGTGGACAACTTGATGTGGTGATAGACATAGTAAGTTATGGCGTAACACCTGCTATTTTGCTTTTGAGTTATGGAAAATTTGAGCCTATATATCTGATAGGAGCGTTTATAATGTTGGCAGCAGCAGCCATTCGTCTGAGTTATTTTAGTACTTATGGATTGGCAGGTGGTACAAAATATACAGGACTTGCTCTTGACAATAACAGTCTGATTTTGGTTTTTGTGTTTCTATTTGAAGGTCTTTTCAGTCACGGAGCTTTTTCTGTGGTTCTCTATATCAGTGGTGTTGCTCTGGCTATTTTAAATGTATCAGAGATTAAAACAGCAAAACTTTCAGGAAACCCTAGAAATGTCTATCTCCTTGCTGCTTATACGCTTGGAATCACAGCTATTTATGGATTACAACTATAAATATATAGTCTTAATTCATCATTGCCTTAGGCTTTGAGTGACATGGCAAGTCATGCTTATACTCCACACGATTAAAAGGTGTGGAATATGTAATTTTAATAGCTGTAACTAATTGAACCAATGGTTACACTATTTGTTACAGAGATGGCATTATTTTGCTTCTCTTGGTTGAAGGTGTAGAGGTCAGGAATTTCAAAATGGTGAATGTCATAGCTTAGATTAATTGAAAAATTGCTTGTTAAGGCATAGCTAAGTTGTGCACCATATCCATATTTCATAAGGTCTTTGGTATTGTATACTGTACGTCCATCATCTTCTATTGAACTCTTTTTTTCTCCCTTATAGCCTTTTATTTTTGTAGTAATCTTTTGATATGTTACTGCATCTTCTAGGGCATAAGAGAAATAGTTTTGTTGCTTATAGGCATTGGTATTAATATCGGTAAGTGTCATTTTAACACTGTTTGTTGTATTACTATTTATTATTTTAAAATAGGAGACAAATGGAGAGAATTGGTAGATGTCTATCTTGCCAAGTTCTCCTTTTTTGTTGTATCCCTTTTTGTAGTGAGAGAGATAGAAATCTGTTCCATAGGTCAATTTACTTTTTTCTTGAGTTTGATATTTTTGTAATGAAGCAATAAATATCGTAGCATCTCCTAAATCTACATCATCTGTTTTAATACTATGGATTCCAACACGATACATAAACATTGGATAGTAACGACTAGCGAGAAAAGAGTAGTCGTCTTGTGTAAAATCTGAAATAAAATTCTTTTTAAAATCAACATGCGTATGAGAAAAATCAGCTTCAAGAAGATAATTTAGGTTCCCATAACTGGCATAGATACCACCAATTTTTACACCTTCTACCAAACTCATGTTGGCATTCTTATGGTAATTAATAAGTTCATCATAACGTGAAATTGTAATTACCTCTGCATTGAGGAAATGGATACCAAACAGTGTTATCCCTATCGTTGTTTTTAAAATTTTCATATCTCTCTCCTTTTAAGTTGTATTTGGTTGTAGTTAATTGTTTGAAAACCTTTTAGATGAGGAGAAAAGGTCACTGTACCATATTCTGAACTTAGCTTATATTCATCATAATAATAAATTTTTTCAATCTTGTAAAAATTCTTATGTAGTGCAGAGAGAAGTTCTCTTTGCATGGTTTTAAACTTTGAATAGATAAGATTTATTGGCAAATAGTCTATAAAATAGATACCATTTTTATGTACATAAGGAACACGAGGCACCATAATAAAGAGCTGTTTAAGAGGAGAAGTCTCTCCTGTATATCTGTAAAAATAGAACATAAGTGTATCGGAGTAGAAATAGAGTCGATTCTCTTTTTCATCCTCAAAATAGAACTCGGCATTGGCATCCATTCCTACTTTAAATGAGGTGCTACCTATTTTTAGACCGTCTTCATAAATATCATACTCTAGTAAATCATCTAGTATAAATGTCAACCTTGATTGGACATTTTTATTGATAATGACATTTTGAATAGATTCACCTTTTTTAGGTAGAGAGTTAAAGAGCAGATGGTTTTCTAAGTAGTATTCAGCAAAAGTAAACTCTTTGGTAAAGGCATTAATGATTCCTATCTCTTGAACCTGTATATGAATATGTGGTTCAGGAGAATACCCACTGTTCCCACATTTGGCAATAATTTGATTTGTCTTGACATAATCACCCACTTTAATATTGAGTGAATACTGCATCAGGTGACTAATCTCTACAAAGTAGCCCAAATCACTCTTGATAATAATGTAATTACCCCAATTGTTTACCCTATCTACTTCACCTATAATATTGTCAAGTAAATCTTCTCTTGCATCAACAATATATCCATTGACTGGGGAGAGGATAGACTCACCAAAGGCATAATAGTCGCTAGGAAATAAGCCCTCATTTTTATAGGTTTTTTGCTCTTTTTCCTTAACAAAATCATAGGCATATTTATATTTACCTTTGTGTGTCCACTCTCCATCAAATGCTTGATAAACTTGCCATACTCCACTAAAAGGGAGTGATATTTTTATTTGGTTGGAGCCAAATCTAAAGATGTTACTTAGATAATTTGAAAGCGACTCTTCTGGAGTGGCTTTAACGTTGTAGTTAAACTCTTTGTAGTAGAGCATAGAGAGTGTAAAGATAAAGGTGGTAACGGTAATGTTGAAAGGCAAGGTAAAGACAGGAATCGAAAAGTAGTAAAAAATAACACCAATAGCATCAACAATTAAAACACTAATAAGTATACCAAATAGGGCAATAAAAAAATTTCTTAGTGTAGGTAACAGAAAAACACCACAGAGTGCTGTAGAGACAATAATATAGTTAAAGTTATAGGGGTTAAGCAGTGCTTGTGTATATGAACCCAATAGAAAACCATGAATCATGACTCCAAAATAGAACCCTACAGCCATCATAATAAAGAGAATTCTTGAATAATAAAGGACAATAATTGACAAAAAAAGCCCACTAAGGGCATTGGGTAGAAAGAAAATCGTACCAATAGATTTGAAATAACTCTCTATATAAATGGGCAGGTTTAGAGTGTAAAATGTTGAGGTAGCATGAAATGTAACAGCAGAATGTCCAGCATATCGGAATGATGCTAGATAGACAAAAATGGTAATAATAGAAAAAGGTAGTGAAAGAATGGGAATACCATAAACACTAAAAAGTCTATTGAGAATAAAAGAGAGTAGAAAGGCAAAGATAGAGGCAACAATAATCAGTATGACACTAAGAGGAGAGAGAGGAAAGATAAATCCTACTCCCATACCCACCAACAAAGAGTTGTAGATATAAAACCCTTCACTAAAGTATTCACTCTTAAAATCAATGAGTTTAGAAAATCCAAAAATTGAAGTAATGGCAATAATACCACTAATAGCAATGTTTGGATTCATAAAAGTAACAAGTGCAATTAATGCTCCTGCAACTTTATGATTTAAAAAGAGCAGGGCACTGTAAGGCTTAAGTGTATTGTGTATAAATTCTTTAGAACTGAGTATCACAACTTATACTTCTTTGTAGTTTACAGTAGCTAAATCATCTACCTCTTTAATGATTCGCTCATTTCCCTCTTTATCTATTAATACGACAGCTGGTTTATATCGAATAAACTGCATCGCTTGAGTATAGTTGTATGCCCCTACAGGAGAGATACTCAATACAGAACCTCTATCAAGTGGGGGGAGCATCAAATTCTCTTCAATAATATCAATATTCATACAGAGTGGACCATTAAGCATAGATGGCTCATTTTCGCCTTCATAACGCTTATCTAATTCAATATTGAAGTTGTACCATGTTGAGGTATAGAGCAGATTGACTCCTGCATCAAGAATGTAGCCTTTTTTACCATCGGGGAATCTTTTGTATCCCCAGACGGAGGTAAGTAGATAACCAGCTTCATCAATTAAGTGTCTACCTGTTTCAAGATAAAGTTTTGGTAATTTTCCACTTCGGTTGTTGTCGTAGATAGCATTGGTAATAGCATCAGCATACTCATCAGCTGTAGGAATAATGACTTCACTGGATTGATAAACCCCTTTTAGGTTACTTTTACTTGCAAAACCTCCACCTAAGTCTATATACTCTATTTCATAGCCAAAATCATTTTCTACTTGGGCTTTGAGTTCCATTAGTTTTGTTGTTGCCATACCATAAGCATGGGCATCAAGCATAAATGTACCAATATGAGAATGTAGACCGGTAAGATAAACTTTACCAGACTCTTTCATCCGTTTTACAGCTTCATATGCCTCACCATTTTCATAGTTAAATCCAAAACGACTCCATTGAGGATAGACACCTGTGTCCATATTGACTCTAATGGCTACAGGTATTTGGATGTTTAGCTCATCGGCTATCTCTTCAAGGTCATTGAGTTCAAAAAGATGGTCAACGTGAATTTTTGCTCCCTCTTCTACAGCAATTTTTAAATCTTTTTTAGGTTTATAGGGACCATTAAAAATAATATCTTTGCCTTCTATTCCTAATGCTCTGGCTTTTTGATACTCAAATTCACTTACTACTTCAGCACAAGATCCTAGTTTATGAAAGATTTTACATATCTCATTGAGGTAGTTGGTTTTGTAACTCCATCCAAATTCAACATTTGAATAGCGTGAAGAGAATGCTTCATAAAGTGTATTGTATTTATCTTCTATCTCTTTTTCACTAAAGACAAAAAGAGGACTACCATACTTTTCTGTAAGTTCATGAACATTAATCCCCTCAATATTGGTTCTAATTTTCTGTCTTTTTATGGGGCTTCCATATTTGCTACCCATTACAAAATCTATTTTATTGATGGTTGGTTTTTCATAGTTCATAGTTTAGAGTTCCTTTGTAGATAATAGTTTCATAAAGTTAGAGAAGTCGGTTACCAGTTCATCGACATATCTAACGTACATTTTATTGGAGGGATAGTCAAACTGAGGTTCTACCTCTTTCCCCTCCATAATCTCGACAACCATTTGAGGCAGATTTATGCCAATAGCTGTGGCAAAATAGACCCATGCAGGAAATCTTGGATTAATCTCGATAAGGTAAATACTGTTCATGTTGACCATACACTCTAATTCAAATGGTCCCTTCCATCCTGTCTGTTTGGCAAAATCCTTGGCAATGCTAATAAGCTTTTCATTTTGAATGGTAATACCTGTCCAGATTTTTCCTACATCGGTGGTAGTGAGTTTTTTAACGCTAACTGCACCCTTAAGTTCACCTTTTCCATCGGCAACACCAACAAGATTAATCTCTTCTCCTTCTACAACTTCTTGTATTAAGATAGGAAATCCCCATTCATTAGAAATTTTATGAAAATTTTCTACAGCACTTTCAAAATTATGTGCCATATAGGCTTTGTAGTAGTTTCCTTTGACCATAAGTGGAAATTCTAGCTCTTCACTTACTGTTTTGAGTTCCTCTATCGTACTTACCTCAAAAGTTTTAGGGTAGGTAATATCGAGTTGATTGGAGAGTGTGTCTAGCTGGTTTTTATTTCTAAGCTCAAAGTTTTCTTCTGAGGGTAAACAGAGTTTTATGCCCATTTTTTCTATTTGGTCTTGATATTTAATATAGAGTGGTAGCTCAGCATCAAGGTTTGGAATGATGGCATCAATACCTTGTTCTTTTTGAATATATTCCAGTCGGGCGTGAAGCTCTTCAAAACCCAAAGAGGGAAAAGGCATAAGATAATTTTTGCTGGTCATCCCCATATAATCACCTGGTTCATTTGGGTCGTAGCTGAATCCTATTAATTCATACTTATCTTTAAGGCTTTTGGCAAGTGGTATGCCTGGTGCAGGATTATCAGTATTATTTAGTCCACTAATTGCTATTTTCATTGCTGAAGTCCATAAGCTCTTAATTTGGAAAAAAAATCACCGACATCAATAAAAAGCTCATTTTTATCAGCTTGATATTTTTCAGCAAGTATATGAATAATATCATCTTTAGATTTACCCTCTTTAAGTAATTCTAAAATCTCTTTCCCCGTATTGTTTAGTTTATAGCTGTTTCCCATCATTGGATGAAAAGCAACATTATTATCCAGTATTAATTGCGTAATGACACTCATTATAACTCTCCACATATAAAATTAAATGAATTATATGCAAGATTATATTAAGTTGTACTTATGATAATTATTAGTTTTAATAATATTTAATTTTAATTAATATAATTTAATATAATTATTAAAATAGAAGAATAAATTTCTATATTAGTTTAACTATTTAAATTACTTAAGGTTATTTTTACAAAATAATTGCGTTGAATATTAATTTTATTGAGATATAGGATAAAAGACTTTTTTCTTTAGAAAATAAATAATTAAAGAGAAAAATTTAGGGAAATATTAAGGAGCTGAAATTTTAACCATTTCTGTTTTTTTTTAAGAAAAGAAGAGTATGCTTTCATCAATATTCTCTTGTAGAATCTCTTTTTTTAGGATTGTCAAAAATGTTTAGTTTTGATACACTCTCTCTTGTTTTTATATTTTTAATCTTGTTGGGGGCTATCCCTAACATCTTCTACTCTTCTGGTTACCTCTCTCATGTTGAACGAAAAACCCATTATCAGATTCACTATTTTGCGTTTATTTTATCTATGATAGGGGTTGTGGTCTCTGCCAATGCTTTGGTATTTCTCTTTTTTTGGGAGCTTATGAGTATTACCTCTTGGCAACTGATACTCACACAGGCAGATGATAAAGAGACCATTAAAGCTGGTCGTTTCTACTTTTTTATGACCCATTTTGGATTTATTTTTCTTCTGATGTTCTTTATTATCGTGAGCAATGGAAATTTGGAGTTGGGTTTTGATGCAATGAAAAGTATTGCTTCTAGCTTTGAGTATCCTACCATGCTGTTTCTCTTTTTATCTCTCGGGCTTTTGAGCAAAGCAGGGGTTGTGCCTCTTCATGTTTGGTTGCCGTATGCCCACCCCTCAGCTCCTTCTCCTGTTTCGGCACTTATGAGTGGGGTGATGTTAAAGGTTGCCATTTATGGAATGTTTAGATTTTTGTTGGATGTGTTGTACCCTTGGCCTCTTGAGTGGGGAATGCTTATTTTAACATTAGGTTCTATCTCTTCTCTTGTAGGGGTACTCTATGCTTTGAGTGAACATGACATTAAAGCACTCTTAGCCAATCACTCCATTGAAAATATAGGAATCATTTTAATTGGGTTTGGAATGGGGATGATATTTGATACTTTGGGGCTAGAGACGCTGAGTAGTTTCTCCTTTATCGCTGCACTTTTTCACAGCTTTAACCACATGAGCTTTAAATCACTACTCTTTATGGGAGCAGGTAGTGTCTTGCACCAAACAGGCACAAAAAACATAGAGAAGTATGGAGGGTTAATCAAGAGTATGCCTGTGACAGCCCTCACTTTTCTCTTGGCTTCTATCTCCATCTCGGCACTTCCTCCAACCAATGGGTTTTTGAGCGAATGGATGATATTTCAGTCCATGTTAGGCTCTTCTCATATTGGTGATATATCATTGAAGTTGACCATCCCTTTTGCTGTCTTCTCCTTAGCCATGACAGGGGGATTGGCGATTGCTTGTTTTGTCAAAGCGTATGGAATTACTTTTTTAGGACTGCACCGAAGTAGCAATGCCAAACATGCTCATGAGGTCAATTTTCTCATGAAAACAGGGATGATTATGATGGCAGTGGTAATTATATCATTGATGCTTTTTACCCCTTTTTACATAGGATTATTTGACAAAGTGATGGTGGAGTTCTCACGAGCTTCTGTTTACCATGAGATTTTCCCAACGGTTTGGAGTATGCACTCTGTGGGAACATCAGGTGGGGTTGTCTCCCCTTTAATCCTGCTTATTGCACTGATAGTCATTACGGCACTGTTGATGTTTGCTTATCGTCTCTCGGACAAAAAAATACGCTTTCATAACACTTGGAGTTGTGGCTATAAAACTTCGGGTAAAACACAATATACAGCCACAGGATTTGCAGGACCTATTCGACGCTTTTTCTCATGGCTCTATCGACCAGAAGAGCATCTTGAAAAGCAGACCATGGCAGGGCAGGAGAGTAAGTTTGATGCTTCGAGTTATGAGGTACATGTTACTCCTCTTTTTGAAAAGTCGCTCTATAACAGTGTTGCTAAACTTGCAAACGTTATTAGTTATTGGGTCTATCGTCTTGCTCACTTTGAAAAGACCCGATACTCAGCGATGATTTTTAACCTTTTACTGATGGTTCTCTTTAGTTATCGAGTCTTTGTCAATGGCTTTAGTTGGGGAACTTTTGTTTTAGAGCTTGTGGTTATGGCGATGAGTATTAAAATTCTTATTATAGGAGATAAAAAATGATTTGGTACCTTTTAACACTTATTGTCCTTGTTTTAATTGCTCCTCTGCTTCTCTCTTTTATTAAGATGTTCAAAATGGTGTTGCTCTTTAAAAAGCCTATCTCCATTTTTCAAGGCTACAGAGATTTTTCAAAACTGATGCAAAAAGAGACCATTATCTCCCATGAAGCGAGTGAGTTAACACGTTATGCTCCTTTTTTGGTACTCTCTCCTCTTTTGGTGGTGATGCTCTTTTTACCTCCTGTTATTGAGGGTAGTTTCTATGTTAATTTTGTAGATGCTTTTACCATTACAGGACTCATCTCCCTCTCAACTTTCTTTTTGATGCTTTTAGGCTTGGACAGTGCGAGTAGTTTTGGAGGAATGGGAAGCAGTAGAGAGGCGTTTATTTCGGCATTGGTTGAACCTGCGATGGTGCTGACCATCTTTAGTGTCTCTATGATGGCAGACAACCTTAGTGTGGCACAAGCAGGGGTCAATTTGGCTCATCACTTTCCCAAAGAACACATGGCAAGTTTTCTCTTTGCAGGGATTAGTTTTTTTATCTTGCTTCTTGCAGAAAATGGACGAATCCCTGTAGATAATCCTGAGACGCATCTGGAACTTACCATGGTACATGAGGCGATGATACTTGATATTACAGGGGTATATTTGGCGATTATAGAGACAGCTTCATCTATAAAATTTGTGGTTTTCTCCTCTCTTTTTGTCTCACTCTTTTTACCCTTTGGTTTGGAGTATAGCCCTGTGGTTGCACTATTAATATTTATTGCAAAACTCTTTTTGGTGGCAATTTTGGTTGCTTTAACCGAGGTAAACATGGCAAAACTAAGACTCTTTAAAGTTCCCAATCTTTTGGGTATTTCTATTGTTTTTGCCTTTTTATCACTTATTACTTTTTATGTGTTAGGAGCGTAATTTATGATTGAGATAGATTTTTTTATAGGACTTTTTTTAGCCACGCTGATAATTGCACTCTTTACTACACGGCTTTATAGACTCTTTTTGTGGTACTCTCTCAACTCTTTGATGTTGGGACTATTGGCTCTTTTTATGGGGGCAAAGTTAGATGATAATGCCATGCTTATTACAGGTGTTATAACCATTCTTATTAAAGCGATTGCCATTCCTTTTATGTTGAAGAACATGACTCAAAGGTTTAAGCTTGTCCGTCAAATTAAACCCACCATTAATGTACACTATTTAATAATGCTAATACCCATTATTTTAGTCTTTACTTACTATTTGGCTGATCCAATTACACAGATGATAGGTGAAAATACAAATTATATTGCTATTAGTATTTCGTCGCTCTTTTTGTCTCTTCTTCTGATGATGGAGCATAAAAATGTTGCTCCTAAGATTATAGGTTTTTTATGTATGGAAAATGCACTTTTTCTACTAGGAATTTCTGCTACCGAGGGGATGCCAATGTTGGTAGAACTGGGCATATTTTTTGACCTACTTATGGCGATTGTGGTCATCAATTTACTATTTAAACAAGAGAGAACCAAACTATGATATTTTTTCTACTACTCCCTGCAATGATTATGTTTTTTGTAAGTTTTATGAAAAACTCCAAAGTCAATAATCTGCTCTCCCTTAGCTCTTTTGCTATACTTGTTCCTATTATTCAACTCTTTATCTTGGATAAGCCTTACCATATATGGGGCAACTATCTTATTGCTGATGAGCTTAATACCTACATTCTTTTGGTCTCTTCTATTGTAGGAATAGGGGTGACACTCGCCCTAATGACACTAAAAAAACATGTGAGTATCTCTCCTAAATCTTACCGAAAATTTTATAGATTTTTTGCAACCTTTTGGATAGGCTTGACCATCTCTATTTTGGCAAATAATATGGGAATCTATTGGATAGGATTGGAACTTGCCACCCTTTCAACGGTTTACATGATAAAGACCAACTTTACTAAAAGTGCTTCACGAGAGGCATGGAACTACATGATAGTAGGGGCAATTGCTATTTCGTTGGTACTCTTTGGAATCATTCTTATTTATGCCAGTGCCAAACCGATTTTGGGGGAAGAGGCGATGAACTTTGACCTCCTTTTGTTACATGCTAAAGAGATAAAATCCTCTTTCCTTTTTGAGATAGGTTTTGCCATTACGAGCATAGGTATGTTTATAAAAATGGGATTTTTCCCTATGAATTTGTGGTTAGCCAATGTAGAAAGAGCTGCTTACTACCCTGTTGCTGCTTTATTTAGTGGTATTTTAGAGAGTGCTGTTATTGTTGGATTTTTTAGATTTAGTCAAATTGCAAAAGAGGTCAACTATGACCATCTTTTTACCTTTACTTTTATCTATACACTTTTTACTATTTTTATAGTCTCTTTTCTTATCTTTAGAGCCAAAGATTTTATTCGACTTTTTTCTCTCTCTGGTGTGGAACACATGGCGTTAATTGTTCTTTTTTGGGTGAGTGGAGGAACCTTTGCAGCCCTTTTACATTTTGGAGCTCATGCTTTTTTAAAACCTGCACTTTTCCTCTCTACAGGGGTTTTGGAGTCCAAAGGAAAATACAAAATAGATGGGGCATTGAGAGGATATGAGGGAAAAAGAGGAAAACTTTTTGTCTTTTTGGTCTCTCTTTTTCTTTTAGCCATTATTTCACTGCCTCCAAGTCCTATGTTTTTTAGTGAGTTGTATGGTTTTTCAGCCATGTTAGAGATGGCAAAAATTAACAAACATGTCTTGGCAATGATTATGGCGATTCTTTTTTTACTCATACTTTTAAGTGTTATTTTCTACAAATTTATCTCCATCTATCAAGCGATGAAATATGAGGGAGAAGAGCAAAAAAAAGAGGTCTATGCGACTGAGGTATTTGCACTTATACTTTTTGCTTTATCGTTGCTTGTTCTTTTATTACCTGTCACCATAAACTTTTTAAAGGGTATTGCATGAGATTGATTGCCAGATATGTCAAAGATGTAACAGAGTATTTTGAGTTGGTCACTGTTTATGATGAGAAGATTACGAGAGAGACGATTTCTAAAGAGAATCCTAGCTTTAAAACATTGATGAGAGAACACCCCTCTTGTATTTGGTTTGAGCGAAAAATCAAAGATGATTTTGGTATTAAGATAGAGAATGCGTTTGATAATAGGCGACTGATTCATCAAGAGCGATTTCCACAAAATATTTCTCCTATGAGAAAAGATTTCACTCAAAAAGAGATAGATTTTGCTGATTATGTTCCTTATAAATATGAAGCAATAGAGGGAGATGGTGTGTTTCAGGTGGCTGTAGGTCCTATTCATGCAGGTATTATAGAGCCTGGGCATTTTCATTTTTCACAAGCAGGTGAAGATATGTTGCACCAAGAGGTTCGACACTTCTATAAATACAGAGCCATTGAAAAGATGTTGGAGGGGAAAACCCTTTTTGAAGCCAAAAAGATAGTGAGTCGAATCAGTGGCAATGAGTCAATTGCTTATCAGATAGCCTTAAGAGATATTATTGTTGAGGCGAGTAAAATGGCGTTGCCCAACTCATTGAGGGTGGAACATGCTATTTTGTTAGAGTTAGAGAGACTCATCCATCACTTTACCGACCTTGGGTTTATTCCCAATGATGCAGGTTTTGCCTCTGCTTTAGCCTACTGCTCAAAATTGAGTGAAGATACACGACGAGTAATGAAAAAACTTACCAACCATCGTTTTGGATTTGACAGTATTGGGTTTGAAAAGCTCAATTTTGATGCCCCCTACCTTAAAGAATTTATGGATGTTTTGGAAGGTGAAATAGCATTTTTTGAAGATTGGATTATGGATATTCCCTCTCTGTGGGATAGGTTTGACACCACAGGGATTTTGTCAAAAGAGAATGCTCTCAAATACGATGCTGTAGGAGTGGTTGCCCGAGCCAGTGGGGTGGCTGTAGATAGACGAGAGAGTGATTTTTATAAAAGTTATGGTTTTGAGTTGTGTTTAGAGAATTGTGGAGATGTGGGGGCAAGATTTAAACTAAGAGTGGCTGAGGTAAAAAATTCCATAGCGATGATAAAGAATTTTTTAGAAGATTATAAGCGAAATAGTCTCTTGTTAAAAGAGACAAAAAGTAGAGATGGTGAATATTTTACTTATGTTGAGAGTTCATTAGGAGAGATTTTTATGAGCATCGAGATAAAAAACAACACAATAGAGAGGTTTTTTGTACGAGACCCCAGTTTTGTTAATTGGCAAGTGTTACATCTGATGATGCCCAACAACATCATCGCCGATTTTCCACTGATTAATAAGAGTTGTGATTTGAGTTATGCAGGAAATGATTTATGATAAAATTTTGGTTAAAAAGAGTCAA
>Ga0256828_1001396_pt1 | contig 15087 bp, 10 predicted proteins | sample CV88metaG_FD_185993 | JGI IMG/M metagenome (GOLD analysis project Ga0256828, IMG submission 185993) | Hydrothermal vent microbial communities from East Pacific Rise, Pacific Ocean - CV88 | ecosystem: Environmental > Aquatic > Marine > Hydrothermal vents | place: Pacific Ocean: East Pacific Rise...
TAAAGATAAAGAGTTAACAAGAACTCTTGAGCAATCAATAGAAGAAAAATACGGCGTTAGAAATATTTCTATGCTTGATGAAATAAAGAAGCAAAAAGAAGAAACTCTTTATAAAAATTACGGAGTTAGGAATCCGAATGATTCAGCTGAACTCCAAGAAAAGAAAAAGCAAACTTTTATTCAAAAATATGGGGTTGATAATATTTCAAAAGCTGATTTTATAAAAGAAAAGAAAAAGCAAACTTCTCTTAAAAATTATGGTTCGACAAATTATTTAAATTCTGAGCATCGCAAGAAACATCAGCAGTTTTATAATGAGAAAATTAAAGCTACAAATCGCGAACGTTATGGCGCCGACTGGTTTGCACAAACACCGGAATATAAAGAACGCATTCAAAGTCAAATGCCAGAAATAATTAATAAAATTAAAGCTACTAACCAAGAACGATATGGTGTCGACTGGTATCCTCAATCGGATGAATACGAATCCAAATTACCAGAATACCAAATTAAAACAATTAAGACCAATTGCGAACGTTATGGCGCCGACTGGTTTGCACAAACACCAGAATACAAAAGTAGGCTACCAGAATTTCAAGAGAAATCTAAAGCTACATGTAGAGAACGTTATGGTGCCGAACATTATTCTCAATCGGATGAATACAAAAGTAGGCTACCAGAATTTCAAGAGAAAATTAAAGCTACAAATCGCGAGCGTTACGGCGTCGACTGGTTTATGCAAACGCCAGAATTCCAAGAGAAATCTAAAGCTACTTGTAGGGAACGATATGGTTATGATTCTTATTCAACTTCTAGAAGTTTTAAAGTTAAAATATTGGGAATAATTAGACGACAATATGAAGAGCGCGGAAGAAAAGAACTCCAAGATAGAATTAAAAGAGTAAAAGATAAACTACAGCTTTCGATGAACACAAGATAATTTATAAATTAACATACATTAATACAAAGGAAAATTATGCAAATACAACTACCTACTCCTGTCAAAACACCAAAAGGTGTTGATATATACACTAATGAATTAGTAGATTATTGGAATACATTATATCCAAATGGTGTTGGTTCTGACGAAACCATCAGAATAGTGCGTCAAATAAAAGAAGCGAATGGTGAGTACGGAAAATTCGGTTACATTACAGAAACTATTCAAATAAATAATGTTATCCAATTAGCTGAGTATATTAATAACCTTCAAAGTAGAAATAAAAATCTAGATGTTGGTATTTCTATTTCAGCTGCAATTTTTCAATACGAAAAAGATACTCGTCCAAGTATAAAAACTTTCAAAAGAACCAAAAGAATTGCTGTTGACATCGATACACATATCAACCGCACTAAAAATCGTTTTGAACTTGGTAATCCATTTATCAGTGAAGACCAAATCCAGATTTCAATAATGCAAGCTTGGAATCAAATAAATAAAAAATTTATACAACATGGAATTGACCCAGTAAAACCAGTCGGCGCAATGTTAACTGGAGGAGGACTTCAATTAATATTTGATTTCGATAAAGAATTAAATAAATCAGAGGCTGATAAATTATTTGGTCTTTTGAAAAATGTCATAGGAAAACTTGATTGGAAGACAGTAATCCTCGGTGTAGATGATTATCAAACTGTTGAGTTTGATATAGATCCAACATTTTCAGATATATCCCATGTTCAAAGAGTAGCCGGAGTAATAAATCAAAAGTACGGAACTAGAGCAAAATTTATAGATATTTTTGATCTTAGTGATTCAGATATAGTAAATCTAATTCAGTCTAATATCAATCGAATGAATGAATCCTTACATATCGAAGATCGTAAAAAACTCTACGCAAATGAACTTAGAAAAATACAAGATGATTTTTTAATTAGTAGAAATAAAGCTCGTAATTCAATTGAAGTCCAAAATAATTTAATGACAGCTAAAATGCAAGCAAGTCGTACTATTATAAAACCATCTGAACTTCAGTCTGTTGAGTACGACCTTTTGACAAAAATGAAAGAAGTTGGGATTAGAGCTCTCGATTTATTAGCAGGTGAAGTTAAAATTGGGGCGACAACAGGAAATCTCACTAAATTATATTGCCCTTTCCATGAGGAACAGAATCCGAGTATGGCTTTCTATGAAAATGATTTAATTGATGTTTTTAAAGATTTTCATGATGATAAAACATATAATTTAGTGTCATTCTGGATGAAACTTTTTGATATTCCAAAATCAACAGCGTTGAGTCAAATATCTGAAAAATCTAAAATTAAACTAGGGAAGACAGAAAGAAAAAATTTCCAGAACCTTGAAGTTCAAGAAATTATAGAAGAATTAATAAAAAGAGTTGATACCGAAAATTATGTTTATTATAGACTGGCTAATAAAAATAGAACTTGCGTTGTAAGACATATCGATTCAGGAGAATCTTTCATTTTCGACGGTCCGAAAATGTTAGCTACACATGTGTTGACAAATCAACTTAATGTTAATGATGCTGACAAACAGTTACTTGAGATGTTTATCGAAAGTTTTCAGCAAAGCATATTAATAGAAGCTTTCGAAGAGTTCCGTCCAGGTAAACCAACTCTCTTCCAAAAGCAATTTATAAAATTTGTAAACCTTTGGGTACCAAATGAAAGATATAAAAGAGTTCATAAATTAGTGGAAGAAGAATACACCGAAAATTATAATTTAACGGAAGCAATTGAAATGATTCAAGATAGATGCCCTTGGACTTATAATTATATTTTACAACTGGTTCAAAAAGGTGATATTGAATGGTTTATTAACTGGTTAAGTGCAGTTAGTAAATTTAAAGTTATGCCGACAGTGCCTGTTATATTTGGGGTGCAAGGTGCTGGAAAAAACCTTTTCGTATCTACTATTATGGATTATTATTTAAATAATGAGTACGTTAAAATTCTAAACGGTGATAGAATTATGAATAATTTTAACTCTGTTCTTGAGACCGCTAATCTTATTGTACTCGATGAAGGTGATTTTAGTTCAGGAAAAGAGGTTGATCAGTTAAAATTATTAACAGGGAACTCAAAAATTCTTATTGAGAAAAAAGGTGTTGATGCTTCAAATAAAGATAGACATTTTAACTTTTTATTCTTTTCAAATGGTGATGTTCCAGTTAGACACCCAGCAATGGATAGAAGAATCACATACTTTAAAAATGAAATCTCTTTACTCAGAGCATGTTCAACTTGGGGATTAACGATAGACCAATTCATTGAGTTGGTTAAAACTGAACTCGCTGATTTCTGGGCAATTGTTTATAAAACAGAATTATCTAAAGATATGACAATGGCTAATAATAAAAACGGTCAATTCTGGGAACAGATAATGAAAATGCACCCTTTCGGAAATCTAATAATGAAATTAATTAATAGAGAGTGGGAAGACATTGCGTTACAATTGAATGAAAATGTCAGTGATCCAAGTATAATGACTTCAAACTTAAATCTTTTAAAAACTATTCAAGATCAATTTAGATCAAGCGGAAAATTATCATTGACTTTAATCAATAGATATTTGCAATCAATGAATTATAAAGTTAAAACATCAATTCAACATTATATTCAAGTTAATCATTTAGATGAATTTGGTATTAGCATTCAAGTAACAGAAGAAGATGTATTCATAGTTATAAATAAAGAAAAAGTAAGAAATGCTGTCAGAGTGGAAAATGTTCTTCTTAAAAAATTCCCTGAGATTAATAAACAAGCAGAAGAGAGTGGTCTTGAAGCTGAAGTTGAAGAAAATACAGCTGTTGTTCATACAGAGACAAGTGGGTTAGTTGCACCCGAGTTAAAGCAAATATAATAGGAGTATATTGTGGCATTCAAAATTCTAGATGTTAAAAAATTCATTAAAGAGAAACACGCCGAACGTGTTTCTAATCCAATTTCTTTCGATAGAGATTTCGAACCGAATCCAGATGGTTTACAATCAAAAACTATCTTCGGTGTCTCGACAAAAGATAAATTTCAAAATTACGGATACATTGATTTAAAAAATGTAATACTACATCCATTAATTTATAAAAACCTAAGTAAAATAAATACAATTTTTAATAAGGTATTAAATAAAAAATCAAAGTTCGCTATCGAAGACGGTGTTTTAATTCCAAATGAAAATGGCAATACTGGATTGTCTTGGTTGATTGAGAACTGGGACAAAATTAATTTTAATAAATACAAGACAGAAAAAAATAAATTATTCATTGATTTTATTAAAAGAACTCAAAAAGACCTTTTAATAATTGATAAAATTCCAGTAATACCTGTTGTCTATCGTGAGGCAGATACATCTGGTAGAATCATAAAAGATAATGAAATTGACGAAATTTATAAAAAAATACTAACAGGTACTGAGACTGGAAATGATTTTAGTAGTTCTTTCTTGGAGGCAACAGGTAGTACTAAAAAAGAAAACATTCAAAAACAAGTAAATCGTTTGTATCAGTATTTTATAAAAAATCTTGAATCAAAAAGAGGATTCTTTAGGAATGCTTTGGCTGGAAAACGTCTTGATAATGTTGCTAGGATGGTTGCAAATGCTAGACCTGATATTCCAGTTGATTGTGTTGCAATCCCTTGGCATATTCTTTTAAATGTTTTTGACATATATGTTGTTGGATTTTTACAGCAAGATGAAAATCAAGAGTACGCTAAAAAATTAGGTGTCCAAGAAATGTATTCAGAAGAGTTCGGGGAAATTTTTGATTTTATTTATAGAAATGTTGATGTTTATCTAGAACATCATAAAGAAAAAGCTGAAATTTGGGTTCAAGTCCTAGTCGAAGTATTTAATTTAAATCCTCACCTTAGAGTTCTTTTAAAAAGGGACCCAGGATGGAACGCTGATTCATTCCATTGCTTAAAGCCAATTATTAGAACCGGTATTTCCTATGAAATTATTATTAATAGTATTTATTATTCGCCACTTGGTGGAGACAGTTTTAATTCTAATTTTATTCCAGTTCAAGAGAACTCAAATAAAATCTATGAAGATGATGAATATATAATAAGAATTCCTAAGAATAAATTAGTGATAAAAACTATGGACTCTATTTATAAATCATGTGAAAAAAATTCAGGTGAAAAGGATATAGAAAATGCAATATAAAAATTCAGTATGGTTATCAGATGGTATTCTGATACCTGATAAATTTAAAGAGCCGAGTTATGTTGAAAACGATTTCAATGAATTTAAATCAAAAATAAAAGAGGATTATAAGAGAAACAGAGCATTGAACTCAGGTCTTGTAAAATTATTACTTAAAAAATATATTTTTGATAATAAAATTAATATTGATTTCACACTGGATAAAAAAGGTGTAAAAAGAATTCTTAATCAAATGTATAAAGTTTTTGGTGCCGATGAATTTCAGCACAGGTATGCGATGTTCACAAGAGCTGGATTCTTTTTAAGTAGTTTTCAACCAAGTTCTTTTAGCACTGCGTCGTTAACATTGCCTGATGAATTTATACCTAAGAAGCAAAAAATTCTAGATGAATTTAATAAGAATAAAGAAAAAAATTATGAAGAAGCTCTAATCATTGCGGATAAAGCTTTCGATAAATTGGCAGATGAAGTTCTTGAATACTTTAGGAAACATCATGATTTATACCCAGTCGTTGATTTGATTGATAGCGGTGCCAAAGGTGGTACTGGTGATATACGTAAACTTTTAATTAGTATTGGATTAAGTATTAATAGTTCCGGAGATATCAATGATGTAATTACAAGAAGTCATACTGAAGGTTTAACTCAAACACAATTTTTTAATTATAGTTCACAAGCTATGGTTTCACAGTATAAAAAATCAGTTGAAACAGCAACACCAGGATATTTGATTCGTAAATTAAATACTATTATGACAGGTGTTGTTTTATCACAGACATACGATTGTGGTTCCAAAAGAACTCTTAAAATGCGTGTTACTGAAGATAATTTCAGTTCATTTATTGGAAGAAATTATTTAGTAGGCGGCAAGCTTAAACAATTTACAGAAAATGATACTGATTTAATAGGCAAAGATGTAAATTTCAGAAGTCCATTATATTGTAAGGCCGAAGACGGGATTTGTATGACTTGTTATAATCCAGAGTATGCTAAGAAAATGAATATTGTGCCGGGAGATAGTATTGGACTTCTAGCAAGTACTTCCCAGGCAAATATGCTTACCTCTTTAACACTTAAAGCAGCACATACTGGACTCTCTTTAAATAAAGCCAAAATTAATTTAAAAGAAGATATTTTTCAATATAGTGAATAGGTATAAAAATTGCTCAGCGAATAAAATCCCAAAACAAACTCCTATTAAAATAATATATAATAGGAGTCCTAATGGCAAGAAAAAAACAAGCATCTGCGAAAGCAAAAGCTAAAGATATAGTTGATGTAACTGATTCAGTTGCATTGGTTTCCGATACTGAAATAGAATCTGGTATTGAAGAAATAGCCAAAACTGAGGTTGAAGCAGATTTGGAGGCTGGAGCAAATTTAAAAGCGGTTGAAGAAATTGAAAAAATTGATTCAGAAATAAAGGATATTGAATCAAAAGAGAAAAAAACTTTTGAAGATGTACAGAAAAAAGAAAAGCTAAAAGCTAAAAAAGCGGTAGCTGAACAAGAACTTATTTCTGATAAAAGAAAATTGAATGCTAAGCCTCAAGGCACATTCGGAATTTTTTTTAGATAAAAAAATGGAGTTGGACTTCGCCTGAGTTTTAGGACTAGGCCGAAGTCCAACTCCATTTTCCTGTCTCCGAAAATAAACATAAAGGAAAAAAATGGTTTGTACTTGGCAAAACTGGGATAATATAATTGATTATATTAAATCGAACCTCGGAGCTTCTACAAAGAATTTCGAGTTCACTGATGATGAAATTATGCAGAAAATAAAAATGCATTCACTTCCTCTTTTTAGTAGATATTCTCCATTAATAAGATATTATGCTTTAAGAGAAGAGGACGCGATACAAACAAGACCAACTTGGATATATCAATTCGTAGATTTTGATTACAGTATTATAAAAATCAATAAACTTATTAATAGAGATACTTTATCTGATTTATACCAAACTTATAATTATGCACAATCTGCTGGTGATATAACTGATTTCTTAATGCGCACCAATATGGAACACATGGCCAGAACTTCATTGGCACCGAATACCTGGAGATTCTTTGCTCCTGATAAAGTTGAAGTAATGTTTTCACCGGAATCACATGTACTAGCTAAAGATTTTATAGCTGAATTAGCTTGCGTCCATAAAGATCCAACTGAAGTAAATCCAGATATGTATCAACATCTATTAGATCTGGCACTAGCTGATATTATGATTTTTATTGGTAGAATGCGTACCAAGTTTAGACAATTCAGCACACCTTATGGGCAGGTAGATTTAAATGCTGATGATATTTTACAAGAAGGGAAGCAACTTAAACAAGAAGTTCTTCAAAATCTTAAAGAGATTCCACCAGAAGACATGATTTTCTGGATTAATTAAAATTAAACGGAAAGGATATAATTTATGTTGAAAATATCAACTGTTATAAAAAATAAGATACCCACTTCAAATGTTATGTTCAGGAATGATAAAAATATTGGTGCTAATTTAATTTATTTTCCTGAATTTTCAATAGAAGATAAAGGTATAAAATTTATTCAAAAATATAGAAAGAAAAATTTCTGGGACTATATTATAATCCCACCTGCATTTAACTTTATGGGTAAAAAAGTATTCACTAATGTTTATTTTAAGGATACCAAGAAATTTATACCTCAGGTTAGAGTTCAGAAAAAATTTATGCGTGTTCAAAAAGAACAGCAGAGTGTTATTGTTGATTTAACACCACTATCTGAATTATTCGCAAACTTTGTGAAAACTAGATCTAAAAGACAAACAATTGAGTCATTTCTAAACCTAGTTGAGGCATTTGCAAAAGATAGTAAGGTAGCAGCTCCTGAAAAAGATGTATATTTAATTATTGATAATAATGATACAACCACCGATGATTTTGCAGAAGCATTTCTTTATTATAGCAGAATGATGCAAAATAAAATTCGGTTAGAAAATATTGATGCTGTTGTTTTTATTGGGGCGAATAGATTCTGGCCTGTAACGATCACCGAAGAAGATAAAGATGGGCGATATTTAAAAATTAATATAAATATTATAACTAGATTTTTTAAAGAAGTCCATAATCAAAATATCACCCAAGAAGAAATTGACCCTGACGAAGAAATTAAAAATATAAAAAATGATATTGATATTTTACACAATTTGCATCAAGTGCAGCAAAAATCTTTAAAAAATGAGACTACTTCAAAGATTCAAGGTGACGAGTTAAACGAACATCCAGTTGAAGCAATTAAACATATTCTGAACACTTCGAAAGTTGTTAAGGGTAAAACTGTCGAGGAAAAATTAAAATATGTTTATGATAGACATAGCTCAATAATCACTAAAGAGCAGTCGGAATCTAACGATAAAAAAGAAAAAGAGAAACTTCAAAAAACAGTTCAAAAGAACTCAAAAGCTGTTGAAGAAATTTCTAAAAACATTAAAGAGTTGAATAAAAAATATAACGGTGTTATTACAGTAAATCCAAAGTCAGTCGAAACCGCTGCCGATAATTACTATGATCCTATTAAAGTAATTGGGTTTAATGATTTTCATGCCTATGGAAGACAGAGCACTGAGTTCGACCAAAACTTAGATGAGGCAATGTATGATCTAATTAAATCATTGGAGGCGGACAAAGACCTCGGTATAAAAATTCTTGGGATAAGTTCAGAAATCACTGATAATTATAAAGATCGTTTTAAAACTTTCAGAATAAAAATCCAACATAAAGATTTCGGAAATACGAAACCATATACTGTAAAGTTCCATGTTCCATATCCAGCTCAAGGTAAATATCTTAAACTAAACGCCGGTAATTATATTATGACTAATCAATTCTTTCCTAAACCAGTAATTAAGGTTAAGCCAAATACAGTTCGTATATATACTCATTATTCAACAGCTGCAATAACCTTAAAAAGTCATAGTATAACTGAGCAAAAAGACCAAAGTGATATTCTAATAAATTTCAAGAAAAAATTAGATAGTCTTAAAAAATTAAAATCTTCTATGTCATATGAAGTAGATGAAATTAATTTCTTTAAAGAGAAATACGACATTCCTAAATCTGTTCCAGTTGGTCTATTTTTTGATGCTGAAGTTGTTTCAGACGGTTTGACATATAAAATCGATTTTGGTGAAGGAATTAAAAAGAATCCAAATGTTGATGGACCAGAGAAACTTAAATTTTATCAGCTAATTGAAAACGGTAAAGTTATTGAGTACGCTTATATTTCGCCGACATCGGATGACGTTCATTATAAAACTAAAGAGGGTGATGAAAATCATTTTCCGAAAGCACATATGACAGAGTTTATTATGAACCTTTGGAATAATTTTGCGAAGGAACATATAAATTCAAGAATTGATTTGAAATCAAAATCTTCAAGACCTTATTTTGGGTTAAGAATGCAAGCTAAAGAAATAGCATTAATTCACTTCTTTATAATGAATAAAGGCTTATTAGATTCATTAGATTTTCTTGGTATTAAATACCAGTACGCTAAAGTTAGAAATAAAGACGCATTATTGAATCTTAAAATAGAAGATTCGAAAGCAAAATATTTAGCGATCTTTTCAAAATCGTTAACTGAGGAATATTTTATAAATGGTCTTCGTATTGGGGCGTCGATGGTATTCCCAGTTTCTAAGAAAAAATTAAATGATCCTGATCTTTATAATCCATATTTTGAATTAAAGGGTAGTGATGGCAGATATGTTAAAAAGACAAGAGAGGCGACAAATAGTTTCATTGATAACACAACATCAAAAATTTTAAAAACATATAATATTCCGACAGATATATATGAATTATTCGGAAAATATGTGCCGAAGTTTTTATTGAATGCTGAAGTCGAAGTAATCGAAGATCTTAGTACTCAAAGAATTCGTATGTCTGAGGCAATCTCTCACGCAGGCTATAAAATGCTACAGAAAGCCGCAGCTAAATTAAAAAGAATTAAAAATAGCGGAAAAGCGTACGATGCCGAATTAGAATTGCACCCTTATTTTATTACTCAAGAGATGATGAGTAGTGGGATGTTTCAATTTACACAATCGACAAATCCACTTGAAGAATTGCTTCTTTCGTCTAAGATTACCAAAACAGGTATTGGTAATATGAAAAAAGAACAGGTTACATTACCAAAAAGAGATTTGAATAGATCATATTTTGGTACAATTGCTGCAACAACTACCAATGAATATAGTGGTATTGGATTAAATCAAACATTGACTAATAAAGCAACTATTAAAGACAGATTTGGATCAATTCAGATTAAATCTTTCACCAATGATAGAAATCCATTTGAGAATTTATCGGCGACTGAAAGTTTATTACCTTTCTATGAATACGACGATACAACTCGTAGAGTTATGGGTAACCAACAATTTAGCCAATTTGTCCAATTAGATAATCCAGATGAACCTCTTGTACAGACAGGTTTTGAGTCAATCGTCCCACATATAGTTTCAGATAGATTTGCTGTTAAAGCTAAAATAGACGGCCGTGTAAAATCTATTGATAGCGAGTACATCAATGTTGTAGGCAAAGATGGAGAATTAATTAGATATAATATAAAAGAGAAAAGATCAAGGACCAAACGTGGTATTTATATGCCATTGAAATATAACATTATGGCTAAGGTTGGGCAGAAAGTATTTAAAGGTGATGTATTAGCTGCGACAAATAGTCTTAAGACTGGGAAAATGTCTCCTGGAAAAAACTTGGTTGTTGCCTTAATGTCTTATCGTGGAATGAATTATGAAGATGGTTGGGTTGTTTCAAATAAACTTGTTGAAAAATTTACCAATAAAATTCATGAAAAAATTACAATTTTAGTTCCAACCGGCGCTAAAATAAAAGACGATTTCTTAACTGTAGGTCGAGAGACAAAGCCTGGTGATATTTTATGTTCATATTATAAAGATAGTAATTTTAATCTTGAAGATTATAACGATGATTCAGATTCTGGTGAAGCAGTTCTGACAGGTGTTGAATTCTCAGGCAATAATGTAATCTACCGCTCAATGGGTGGGACAATAAAAGATATAGTTATTAGGATTAATGATAAAAATATTGATAAAAAAGTTCTCGAAAAATGGAATTCTGCTACTAAAGGAATTCGAGAAAAACTAAAAGAATGTGAATTATTTAAACACAATCATAAACGTTACGCTGATTGTACTTCGAATGTTGAAAATACACAAATGCTAGTTATCGGTGGTCATAAAGTTAATGGACATGAATTTGAAGGAGCTGTCATTGAAGTTTATATCGAAGGCAATAATAAAATCCGTTCTGGGAGTAAATTTACTTTAGGTGGAACAGGTGGAAAAGGTACCATTCAGTACATGATTCCAAAAGGAAAAGACCCAAGAGCAGTTGAGACTAAATTGGATATTGAATTTATCCCAACGCCAGTTTCGATAATTTCGAGAAAGAACCCTAGTATCATTTTAAATTTATACAGCGGTAAAGTAGTATACTATTTAAATAAAAAAGTTAAAGAATTAATTAATACCAAACAGATTGATAAAGCTAGACAATTATTACTTAGTGTTCTTGGTGCGATGGATGCGAGTCCTGACCAGTTTATAATTAATGAAATCATGGGATTCTTTGATAGTAAAAGCACACAAGAGATAATTAAGTATGTAAATCAATCAGATCCATTAAATAAACCAGCGTTTCCTTTATTAGTGCCTCCTCATAAAAATAAAATTACGGTTAAAAATATTGAAGAAGCAGCTAAGATATTGGGAATACCTCTTGATGAAAAAGTTTATATACCAGAAGAAGATATTTATACTGATAGGCCAGTCCCTGTTGGAATTCTTCAAATATATTATCTTGAGCATTTCCCAAAAACTATGAGTTCAACTAGAGGAAGTTTAAAAGTAAAAAGACAGTTTACTACAGGACAAGGAAGAAGTGGTACTAAGGTTGGAAATGGTGCAATTAAGTTAGGGTTATATGACCTATTTTCATTGAGTACTCGAAAACCTGGATATATGCTCAAAGAATTGCATGGTATGCGTTCTGATAATCAAGAGGGTTCAAGAAAATTAATGAACATGGTTATGAAAACCGGGTTAATGCCTAAAACAACAGATATTAAAGTTGATTCAAATCAATCAAAAACTAAACAGTTAATTGAAGCCTATTTTATAGGAGCAATCCTTGAACCAGAATTATAAAAAAGAATTAGATTATTCTAGAATTGAATTTTTAACTGAGGGAAAAATTCTAGATCTTCTTAAGAAATATACTTCTGAACTTGCAGGCAATATAAATAGAATTATTTTTAAAAAGGAGCCGATGAAAAAATCGGCTCCTTTTAAAGTGAAGAGTGATTTAGAACTCGAATATGATTTATTACAAGGTAATCCCAACGTTAAAAAATTCTTGGATGAATATAACCCCAACTTTCTTAAATCAGAAAAAAATGTAATAAATAATCTAAAGAAATTTCTTGATCATTTTAAAACTGGCCTCGATGCATTAAAAGAGGCAAGTATATTAAAAGATAAAGAAATAAAATATATCCTCGATAGATACACACCATTTTTTAAATACAATAAAAATTTAGCTCTAGTTGATAAACAGAATAAAAATGTTGTTTGGTTTCTTTGGAACTCTAAAGATGTTATAGTTGATTTGGAAATGAAACCTTATAATTATTTAGAAGGGAAAAATAATGCAAAGAACTCAGACGCAAGATAATTTTAGTCGAGGTGCTTTCGAGCAAAAAAGTTGTCCAGAGCATGGAATTTATTATATTGATAAATTTAGCTCAGACAGTTGTCCGTATTGCCAATATATTAAATTATCATATGAAAATGAAAAAATCTTAAATTTCCCGCTAAAATATATCGAATTACTTATGGTTCATAAAAAACTTGGGATCCATTTTATAAATTTCATTAAAAAGAGTTCAAAAGAACTCTTTGAATACATAAAAAAATTAAAAGATTTTGATATATATTTAATAGAAACATATAGTGATCCGAAAGATTTTTATAAAAAGCAATTAGATCATTTTGGTAGGTTATCAGGTTATAACTTCGATGGTTCAATATTTCATTGGGATAAAATCTGGGCAGCTAAGTCTAAAGCGATTGCTCCACTTAGAGATTGCCTTGCTGAAATGAATCAGGGTCGTTGCACTATATGTAATCGACCTTTGAAACAACCGACGCTTGATCATATGCATACAAGAAAGGTAAAAGGAACCGGATTTATTCGAAATGTGTGTTGTTCTCAATGCAATACTTTTCTAGCTCGTTCTGAAAATAATGCGAGTCGCCACGGTATCTCAAATAAAGAATTACCTGATGTTTTAAGAAGAATAGCAGACCATCTTGAAAATCAGACTAAAATAATTCATAGTACTGAAATACCTAAAAAGAAAAAATTGAATACAAGAACATGGAATAAAATAGTTAAATTTTATTTTAAAGTATATCCAGGTCGAAAAAAATTACCTCAGCGACCAAGATATATTACTGAAAATATAATAGAAATTGCTGAAAAAATAAATAATTATATTATTGAAAATAATAAAAAAGATAAATTAATAAATTTAGATGAGATAAAATAATATTGTAGAGTTGATTTGAACTTCTATATAAATATTATTAAAAAGGATATAGATGGTTTTTTATATGGATACTAATGGGATTCAGACAGTTGAAATTGAGCGTCCGACAGAAGACGAAGCTATTTTAATGGTACATGAATTGAAATATCTTAGAGATTTCGATATTAAGAATTTTAATTACTATATGTTCGAAGATGATATTGATAATATGACTCCGGGGGAATTTGAGTGGTGGTATAAAGCGGCTTTCGAACCCTGGCTTCAAAATTTAGATGAAAATTATTTGGATATTGAATATGATGATCTTTCAATGTATTTCAAAAATCCAGAAGAAAAAATACTTTTCTTAAAAAAGTTCGTAAATTTTATTATGTTCTTTTTACCTTTTCAAATAATCAAATATTTTTTAAAATCAAATGGGTTTGATAATTTAAATAGTTATTTGGAAACAATTGATTCTGGTGCAGATGGAACCCGAGCATTGATTCAATTAAGAACAGATTTAATTAATATTATTGATGAAGAAATTAGTAGAGTTGATAATTTTGTATCAACATTAGCAACTTTTGAAAAAGTTGCTAAAAAGAATCTTGTTGAATCAAGCATTGACTTACTCGATAATCATATAAAGAAAAGAAATTATTTTCTTGAAGTGTTTAAGGAAATAATTTCAAGAGCTTTTAAAAAGATATAATGAAACAGATCCTGAAAATTTATAGGAGAAAATATGACTGCAGTTTTTAAAGATTTAGATTCAATTCTGGAAACACTTGGTTTAAATAAAGATAAATTAAATGATGATGTTTTACGTAAATATAAAGCAATTGCTAATAAAAGAATAGCACTTATAGATTTTAAAACGTCAGATATGAATATTTCAGTTACATTACCAGAGAATAGAATTTATAATGAAAGATTTCCTGTTAAATTACTCGACACTGATTCTATCGAAGGGATTGAAAATTTATATTATGGTAAATGTGGATATATAATAGATATTAATTCACCTTATCCATTGAGAAATAAATTTAGTTATAAAGAAGTAATAGAGGGGAAAACAGCGGAGCTTGAGGAGAGTCAAAGGTATACTGAAGATGATGATGGTAATAAAATTCCAGATAATCCTAGACATGGGATTTCAGAATCTGAACAGTATTATAAAGATGGATTAACATATTGTGTTAATTGTAAAAATTATCATAGTTTTCATCCAGTAAGTAATCTATTTGAATAGGACGTTGGCTTTAAAGCCAACGTCCTAGATTTCCTGTGCCTAGATTTTTAAAGGATATAAATGCAAGAAGAATTAGAGAAGAAGCAAGAAAATAAAGTAATTACATCAATCG
>Ga0256828_1001397_pt1 | contig 15079 bp, 13 predicted proteins | sample CV88metaG_FD_185993 | JGI IMG/M metagenome (GOLD analysis project Ga0256828, IMG submission 185993) | Hydrothermal vent microbial communities from East Pacific Rise, Pacific Ocean - CV88 | ecosystem: Environmental > Aquatic > Marine > Hydrothermal vents | place: Pacific Ocean: East Pacific Rise...
TAAAACTTGGAAGTTTATGTAACTGAGAAAGCCCTAATGCACACTGTAAATCTGTAATACGATAGTTAAAGCCAAGCTCTCTCATCTCATATTCCCATGGTTTCATATCTGGAGTTTTTACCATACCATGATTTCTAAGAACAAGAAGTTTTTCATATATTTCTTTAGAGTTTGTTGTGATTGCACCACCCTCAGCAGTTGTAAGATGTTTTACAGGGTGAAATGAAAAAATACTGGCATCAGAGTGAATACAAGCACCAGCTTTTATACCATCATACTCAGCACCTATAGCATGTGCATTATCTTCTAAGATAATGATATTATATTTCTGTTTTAGATGACGAAGTTTTTCTTGATTGAGCATATTGCCACTAAAAGCGACCCCATACAAAGCTTTTATAGAAGGATCTTTTTGAAGCAGTGCTTCACAGGCATCAAGATCAATGTTACCATCGTTGGCAATATCAACAAATAGAGGCTGAGCCTCTGCATATAAGATACTGTTAGACGTCGCTAAAAAAGAGTTTGGAGTAGTAAGAACCTTATCACCTTTGTTCAGTAACACTAAAGAGATAAGATGAAGTGCTGCTGTTCCATTTGCAACAGCTACACAATAAGAAGCTCCACAATACGTAGCAATAGCCTCTTCAAACGCTTTCACTTTTGGACCTGTTGTCAGATAGTCAGAATGGAGCACCTCAACAACAGCGTCTATATCTTCTTGAGAAATAGATTGTTTACCATAAGGAATGAAGTTCATTATAAAAACTCTTTTGCCATCTCTAAAAACTGCTCACGAGTAAGCCACTCTGTATTATTTCCTGAATTATATTCAAAGCCTATACCGATATCTTTACCTTCTTGCCCTAAAGCATTTTTTGTAAAATCTACAATATGGCTAAATTGAATCGTTGGTGCAATAACATAATAGTCATCAAACTCCACTACTCTGTCATCAGCTGTTATCATGACCTCGTGCATTTTTTCTCCAGGTCTAATACCAATTATCTTATGTGTACACTCAGGGCACATGGCTTTAGCCAACTCTGTCATTTTCATAGATGGAATTTTTGGTATAAAGATCTCACCACCGTGCATTCTCTCAAAGTTATTCAGTACAAACTTCACACCATCTTCTAAAGTAATAAGGAAACGAGTCATATTTTCATCAGTAATTGGAAGTTCTTTTGCCCCTTCATCAATTAACTTTTTGAAAAATGGCACAACTGAACCACGACTTCCTACAACATTTCCATAGCGAACTACTGAAAATCGTGTTTTTCTTTTTCCTACCATATTATTTGCAGCAACAAAAAGCTTATCTGACGCAAGTTTAGTCGCTCCATAAAGGTTAATAGGGCTTGATGCTTTGTCTGTTGAGAGAGCTATCACTTTTTCAACTTCGTTTTTAATAGCAGCATCTATCACATTTTGAGCACCATCAATATTTGTTTTTATACATTCCATAGGATTGTACTCAGCTACAGGTACATGTTTTAAAGCTGCCGCATGTATCACTATATCTACATCATCCATAGCTTCTATAAGTCTCTTACCATCTCTTACATCACCTATAAAATATCGCATACATGGATCATTAAAAGATTGTGCCATTTCATACTGTTTTAATTCATCACGACTATAAATAATTATCTTATTAGGTTTATATTTTGAGAGTATTATTTCTGTATATTTTTTTCCAAAACTCCCTGTACCACCTGTTATTAATATATTTTTATTATTAAACATTTTTATCCTTATATTTAGTTAATTGTAACGGTAACATACTCTTTTTAGCAGACATTATTTCTTATTATTATACCTTTTTCTTTATTAATAATTTCATTATTGATATAAATACAATAGCAAACTAAAATCTTCTCCAAAATTCTCATTTACTTTTTTTTAACTTCAAAGCAATATCTTTTTTAGTATAATATACTATATATTAAAATCAATAATGAGAACTTTATGAAATATACTCTTTCCCCCCAATATCAAAAACAATTTGAAAATTTTTTGATGCATATCCAAGAGGCTTTTTATAAAAACGGCCAAACTATTCACAAAGCGAGAAATGAACTCAAAATTATCTCATTTGAAGGAATTGATACCGTTGTAAAATCTTTTAAAGTCCCAAATATTATTAATAAAATTGCCTATACTTTTTTTCGTGACTCAAAGGCAAAAAAGTCCTATAAATATGCTCTGAGAATTGCTCAATTTACACCAACTCCCATAGGATATATAGAATTTTTCAAAAATGGTCTTTTAGATGAAAGTTACTTTATAAGTGAAAAATTTGATTATGATTTTACTATTCGAGAACCTCTCTTACAAAAAGATTTTCCAAATAGGGAGGCTGTTTTTCGTGCCTTTGCCCGTTTTACCCTTAAACTTCACAACAATAATATATTTCATGATGACTACTCTCCGGGAAATATCCTTATTAAAGAGGAAAATGGTACCTATATATTTAAAATAGTTGATATTAACCGTATGAAATTTTTTGAACTTGATGAAGATAGCCGTGCTCAAAATTTTTCAAAACTCTGGGCAGATGAAGATACTTTAAAAATCATAGCAGATACTTACGCAAGATATCATAATGTAAGTCAAAATTTTGAACAAAAAGTAATTTACTACTCCAATAAGAATAAAAAGATAAAAAACTTTAAAAAACGACTTAAAGGAAAACCTGTCAATGACTAATATATCACATATCTCCTGTGTAATCATCGCAAAAAATGCACAACAGACACTGAAAGATGTCTTAGATGCACTCACAGCTTTTGATGATGTTGTCTTTTTCTCTAACGGATCAACAGACAATACAGATGCAATCGCTGCAAGCTATAAGAATGTAAATCTTATTCAAGGAGAATTCAGTGGCTTTGGACCAACAAAAAACAGAGCAGCAAGTTATGCAAAAAACAGTTGGATACTCTCTTTAGATGCTGATGAAGTCCTCTCAAAAGATTTTATCAATAATCTCGCAAAAAAGAGACTCCAAGAGAAGAGTGTATACTCAATTATACGAACAAACTTCTATAAAGATCGGCAGATTAAACACTGCTGGGCAGATGATGAAATTGTTCGCATCTATAACAGAGAAAAGACTGCCTTTAGTGATAAACAAGTTCATGAGTATATTCTTAGCGATGGATTTCAAAAAGAGCTAATCAGCGGTATAGTTCGACATTATCCATACAGCACTATAGAACAGTTTATAGAAAAAGCCAACACCTACTCAACTCTCTTTGCAAAAAACAATGCAGGTAAAAAAAGCTCTTCACCTACAAAAGCATTTTTTAATGGAGTATACTCCTTTATAAAAACCTATATCTTTAAACAGGGCTTTCGAGATGGCTATGTAGGGCTTATTATTGCTTACTCTCATATGGTAACAAACTTCTACAAGTATATCAAACTCTATGAACGAAACAAAGAGTTAGCTAAAAATGATAGCCAAACATAAAAGTTACTCCGGCAGTTGAAAAATCAACTTTATCTTCTTTCTCTGTTAACTCAAACTTATTGTAATTGTAAGCTAATGAAACTACAACTCCAGTATCAAAATTATAAGATATGTTCGCACCATAGTGTAAAACCTTCTCATCCTGATATGCAAGTGCATCAGCAAATATTTCCATACTTACATGGTATAAATAATATTTCACTGCTAGAGAGGGTGATGCAATAAAAGAGTTTACATAGATATATGATACTGCTTGAGTCGGATTTGAGATATTTTTGATATCAAAGTTCCATTGTGTATATTGTACATTTATACCAAGATCCATTTCAATGTCACCACTATAAAACATGCCATCAAATAGATATGTTCCCTGTAGAAAAAAGTCCTTATAGATCAACGCATTAAACTGTTTATAATCGATTTCTGAAAAAACACTACTATTTTGATCAAACCTACTATTGGCTATAACAATTGTTTTATCCAGTACAGCAGATGAGCTTTCTTGTGTATTCATATAACTCAATTTTATATTTGGTATATAATTCATATCTCGAAATTCTAGAGAAAAAAGAGAACTGTATGTTGTATCATACGCCAATTCATTCTCAAAAGTAGTATCTGAATTTATATTACTGATAGATCCAGAGAGTTGCTGTTGTGTTAAACCCGCTTTAAATTCAATATCTACAGCAAAGATATACTCTTCAAATAGTATAATCATTATAAAAATAGTAAAAAATCTTTTCATGTATTTTCCCATAATATCTAGCAATTTTTTGTAAAGTATAGCATAATTAATGAAGTTCTTGAAGCCTTGCAAAAGGAGGAATCTTTTTTGATGGAAAGAATCCTCTATAGCATTTCTCTTCCATATAATCAAAAACAAAAAACTCTTTTTGAGCATACTCATTTGCATATTTAATGGCAATATAAGGCACTGCTGGACCATACGATTGTAAGGCTTTACTTTGTGTCACTACTTTAGGGTATATCAACAATATTCTAGAATCATTATAATAACCTCTATGGAAGTTATTACTATATCGAGGTGATACACCTATACTCTTATCTTGAGCATATTGCATAGTTCTCTCGCTAAGAAGCGTAGCATACCTTCTATTTTTTTGATACTTTTGACAACTCAGTGGAACTATTTTACTCTTTATATCAATACTGCTCTTTTGTTCACTTTGTACGAAAAATATTTTAGAAGCTCCCAAGGACTCTAAAAAAAGATATTTTTCAACTCCTATTATTTTCTTATTTTTAGGTGAATATAAAGCCCATGTATGAAGTTCCTGATCATATAGTGCAACTAAAGAGATTTCACTATGAGACTGAAATGTTTTTATGATATCTATACCCTCTTGTGGTGATTTTAGAGTATTCCACCCTTTTTTTATCTTATATGATTGTTGCTTTGGTGTAGAGATCTCTAAAGAAGGTGTTTGAAGCAGTTTATTTAAAGTAACAAGAGAGAGCTCTTCACAAAAGCCTTCAGAAGGTTTTGTGAAGATGAGAAAGAAGCTAAAAAGTATGAACTTAGAAAAGCGCATTATTAGCTATCGTAAAGTTTGATTAGCTACATTTGATTCAGCAGTCAGCACTATAGGCGTCAAGAATGAAGCATCAGCACTTCCTGCATCAGATGGAAATCTGCCACTATAAAGAGCTCCATTATATTCAATATAAAACTTTTTACCTACATAGAGATCAAGAAGATCTATACGGACTACTGCATTTGTAACTGCCGATGGTACCGCATAATATGCAGTTAAAGGAACATCATTATTTGCATTCTCTCCCGTATAAATCTCTGGCTCATAAGCCAAACGAACACTTCCTACTGTTTGAACAAAGACTTCAACACCATGTTTTTGTATATCTGTATTAGCGATACAACTACTATCATAGTTTACAACTGTAGATGCACTATCTCCAAAATTATGTGTTAAGACTGTTGCACCTTTAATGGTATTTGCAAAGTTAAATGATAATGTATTTGAGATATTTCCTTGTCCAAAGACTCCAGCCCCATCAATCGCAACTAACTGATAATTTTGTGTTGTTCCAAATGCTGTATTTTGACACATATTGTAAGCAGATGCATCCGTTAGCGAGATAGGTCCTATAGCATCTGTTCCCTCATCTGGAACAAAATCTTTCCAGAGATAGTAAGCTGCTACATCTGTACTTGGTGTAGCAAATGTTGCAGTTGCTGCTGCACTAAAAGTGATCGTTGGTGTCTCAGGTTTTTCATAATCTAGTGTCACAAAACTATTATCTACCAATCTATCTCCAAGACCATTGGTTGCTACAAGTATAAAAGTATTGATCTGCTGTGTAAGCAGCGTTGTCTCATAACTACTGATATTTGCTGTATATGTTGAACCTGTATTGATAAGAGAGACTTCATTCCCTCCAATAATAAGCTTACTATTTGAAGTTGTCGGATCCAAACCATCTATCTGTGTACTAAAAGATACAGAACTTATAATATTTTGAGTATTATTATTTCTATCAAAATGATACGCATATGTTGGTGAAAAAACTGTATTTGCTACAGTAAATGTCGGTGGTGTATAGTTTGTTACATATACCCAGTATCCTGATCTCTCATCAACGCTAAAGAGATTATATTCATTATATTTTAACCATTCTGAAGATGGTTTTGTCAAGTCTATTCCATCCCAGTGTGTTGTTGGTAGAGCTGCGATATTTGTACTTGGGCGAACAATCACTTTTGCTTCATATCCCGCTTCTTTTAATGTATAGAGTGGTCCACTGTTTACATAGTCAGGAGAGTAGATGGCATTATCTTTGAGATCACTGACAATAGCCGTTGCATCAAGATCAATTTTACCGGCATTTGTTGCTATATCACTAATATTAGCACTTAAGTTATTATCTGTTCCATTTCCATCAGCATCTTTATTAAATGTAACATTGGAAATATCGACACCCTCAATATAGATCACAGCCTTATTCATGTGTGCATATCCATCCACATAAGTATGATAAGCAAAAGCAGGGACATTGCTTGTTACAAAAGCACTGTTTAAATTATCTACTAAAGAGTTCAATATGGTAAATCTATTTGTATCATCAGGATCACCAACTGTATTAATTCCTGCAGTATCAACAGGGTCGATATTTGTTGTACCAACAGTCAATGTAATGTCAATCGCTTCTGTAGAGTTTGACTCATTAGTAAATGCTATTTTAGCTTTATTTAAAACGATATCTGCTCTTGAAAGTTTTGATATACTTAAAACTTGTGATACAGCACCTTTAGAGATAAGATCTGATGAACTTGTTGCTTGAAAATAATCTCTATCAGCCGAATTTGCATCAATAAGATCCATTAAAGAAGAATCAGCGGTAACAACAACCAAGTTATTTGCTGTATCTGCTGCAGCGTATGTTTTTGTTGGTGAAGTTCCTGTATCGGCAACACTATTAATTTGAGTTGCAAACTCAGTAGCTGTTGCATTATGATCAGGTATTAATGTTGCAGAGTTTGTATTTTTTACCGTATATGATGGAAGTGTAACATTATTGTCAACCTCTTCCGTTCCATCTACACCACTATTAACACTATAAACCCGTGTATATGTATGATCTTTCATATAAAATGCTTTATCTGTAGCTAAAAGCAACATATCTACAACACCGTTAAAATCTGTATCTACTTGAAGGATACGACCATTGGATGAGTTACCATTAAAGATATCATCACTCTCTAATTGCTCTTGTGCAGTAGTCAATGTAGAAGCTTCATCACTACCTCCATTTGCTAAAGGTTTAGGCGTAGGTGTTGATGCACCATTTAAACTATCTCCATTGATATTTCCAAATTGAACAGCAGCTGAGTAGTTTGCACCACCACTACTAACATTATGATCGAGTGCAGAAGCAGTATTTGCACCAACAAGCGGTTTTATAATAAGACTGTATTCACCATATCTTGAAGTTGCAGCACTATTAGCTTGACTTGTTCCATCACCAACATCTGTTACTGCAGCAACACTTCCATCAAAAGTAAGCACATCATTATCAGCAATAGTTTTAGCACCGCTTAGCATATCACCATTCGTATCTTTTACAGTAAACTGTTTATCAGACAAAAAGAGTAACTCATCTGAATTATTTGTCGCAAATGCTTTTATAGCAAAACTCTTTGGCACTTCACCAAGATACTTTTTCGTTGCAATTACATTATTTATGTAAAACGCTCTATCAACATCATTTGGATAGTTGGCTGCCGTTGCAAAGGTCACAGTAACACTATTAATACCTGTCTCATCTGTCAATGTTAAAGCATCACCGTCACCAAGAGCATTAGTAGAGATCACAAGACCTGTTGTGGCATTTCTTATGTCTGGTGATGATGCAGGATCAAAAGCTATCATATTCCAACTATCAGGAGTCAATCGTCCACGATAAACACTGGCATTTGCTTCACTGTTACCTGTTTTTGCAAGATAGAGACCTGCTCTTGCATCACTAGTCGTTGTCGTATCTCCATTAATATCTATACGACCCCAATATGCTTTTCCTTTTTCAAAGTTTATCAAAGTATTTTGATTATTTGTTACCCGTGTTCTATCCCACAAAAGCCAATTACCATTTACCGCATCATAATGATAAAATCTTTCACTGCCTCTTGTTGTTCCTTGATGTCTTGTTCTATCATAAGTTATCGCATTTACTGGTGCTTGAGCCAAGTCATATACTATTAAATCCTCTGGTCTTGTCAAAGCTGTAGCTACTGTAACTGGTGCAACATACTGTGCAATTGCAGGGGTATTATAGGTTGCTGTTTGACTAATAGTAAATGTATATACATTTCCTGTATGATCTAATTGTATCTCTCCTGTTCTTCCTTCTAATACTGCTTTATAGTCAAGCTTGATTTTTGCGACTACATTTGTAGCAGTTGCACTCTCTCTAATGGCAATGTACATACTACGAACAGATTGCGTTTCACTATAACTAAGTCCAGTAGTATCTAGAGCCAAAGTAAGCGGTACTGTAAAGTATGGAGCTCCATTTGCATCTCTTAGTGCTTGAAAAGTTGCTAGATTATAGTCTCCTGTTCTATCTTGAAAACCACTTACATTAGCATCAATAGGGCCTATTCCAGAAGCTGGTGTAGCTAAGTCGTCACTTACACTGTCTTCATCTATAGGCGTATACCCATTAGAGAAAACACCACTTGCAGACTCTAAAGTTGCAACTCCAGTGGCAAAATTGTTCACACCAAACATAATCCATGCTTTATCATAGTTTTTTGTTGTCATTGGAATATATAGTGCATTTACATCAGCATTTAAACTACTCCCTAAAGCAGAAAATGCTACCATACTAAGAATTACTTTTTTTATATTCATCTTTTTTCCCTTTTTTTAATTATTATATCTATAAACCTGTTGTGGTGTAATTACTCCAGAGGGAGTCTCTTCTATTGTAATACGAAAACATTTTGCAAGTGCATCATCCAAAGCTGGTGTCTGCACATAGACAATATTATTTTCAAGACTTTTCCAAATTGGATCATACATCAAAATAAACTGTGAATTATCACCATACACATTCTCTTTTGATGTTGCATCTTCAAGTACAATACCAACAGGAATCTGCTTGTAAAATGCAATAACAAGAGAATCGTTTGGATTCAGTGTCTGTTGATAAAGTGACATCAAAGATATGCCATTAGCCACATCATCACTCTCTCTTGGACTTTCATTTGAATTATAGTCCTGAAGAGGTACTGCTGTTGCATATCCACTATAGCAAGCATTTGGATCATACTCTGCTGTTTCAGGTGCCTGATATGCCAAATCAGCTTCTGTTCGATTTGTATCATTTGACGTTGTTCCAGATGTATTGGTATCGGTTGTATTTGTGTCCGTTGTATTTGTATCTGATGTATTAGTATCTGAGGTATTATTATCAATAGGTATAGCCCCGTCACTAGACTCTACATCAACATTACAAGCAGAAAAGAGCAACAAACTTATTGTCAAAATTATCTGTAACATTAAACTATCCAAATAAATCTGTTGGAATTGCTGGAGGTAAATCACCCTGCACTTCATCCATTATATTAGTTGCATTTTCTACTGTAGTATTTCCGGAAGTGGGAATTACAGTTTGGCTATTATTACTATCAGTAGGATTAACTACTACATCATTTTCTTCTTCACTTCCACCACTTGAAACATTACAAGCACTAAAACCGATAACAAATAATAGTGTTATCAAATATCTCAATTTATACTCCCCTATTCCGTTGCCGGAATCGATGGAATTGCAGGTAGATCTTCACCTGTTGTTGGTGTATTATCTGATGTTTGAAAGTCATTTGCACTCTCTACTTGTTGAGTGTCTGATAGAGAAACTGTCTCTTCTCCCCCTCCTCCACATGCACTAAAAACAAGGAGTAAAAAACCAATCCATGCATATATAATCTTTTTTCTCATTCTCTTCTCCTTCTTTATGTAAAACGTAATATCGGCATTCTGATGATAATTTTAAAGTTTTTTTGTTAAAATATCCCTAAAATAATTATTTAAGGCTTAACATTGAAAATCTTTTCTACTCTACTTTTAACACTCTTTTTTGTTTTCTCTTCTCCACTTTTTGCTATACAAAAAGATACAAAGTTTAGAATAATTATCACAAAGACAGATAATCAAGAATACCTTCCTCTTATTTATAAAGAGCTTAAAACTCTTGGGATTCAAGAATATGTCAGTAAAGAGGGAAATCAATACTATATCTATTCACAAAACTTTACTTCAGAAAATGAAGCGATGGCTTATCTTAAAGTTGTCAAATCAAAATTTCCATCTGCTGCAATTTTACAAATTGATAACACAAAAAAAAGATTTTCTATTGGTCTTTTAGGATCCGTTAATCTTGTCAAAGATGATATTGATCAAAAACAGGGGTATGGTTATGGAGTTAATCTACAATATGATAGTAACAGTTTTTTTACAACACTCTCACTTACCTCTGAAGATGTAGATAACTATACACTCAAAAATGTGACTATTGCTGTAGATTATTTTCTTTTTAAATCAAATTTTTATGCTGGTATAAAAGGAGGCTATAGTATTTTAGATACAACTGGCTTTACACAAAGCCAATCACTCCTGTTTGGCGGAAATATCGGTTACCGATTTCAAATGAGTCCCAATGTAGATCTCGTATGTGATTACTCACTGCTTTATGGCGATCATATCTTAGAATATACACAAGGTGATGAATTAAATATAAAACTTTTTCACTCTTTTGCATTTATTTTAAACTATCATATATTTTAATAAAGAGGGATATTTTTACTTATGAAGACAAATGGAAAAATACTCTTTTACAACCAACAAATAGGGCAAGGGCTTATAATTACAAAAGAGAAACTCAAAGTTGAATTTGATATACAGGAATGGGATGATTATGATATTGTACCTGCTGTAGGCTTATCTGTTATATTTAATCTACAACAAAATAGAGCAACACAGATAGAAGTACTAAAAGATGAAGCGCCACAAATAATATCAAATGCAGCTTTAGACAAAGAGAATCAATTTAAAAAAGAAGACAATGTTATAAAAGAAGAAAAAATTATAACAAAAAGTTCTTTTGAAAAGGAGATACAAAAAAAAGAGAAAAAAAAGAATAGTGCTCCAAAGTGTAAAAATAAAGATCTTGCAAGAATTGGAGATGAACTCAATGCTTTATTGAATGATTCTAGTGACAACATAAGTTCTCTGAATGCTAAGATATCACTCTCTATGGATATCGCAGATACAATGCATCAATATTTTGACAATTTAACAAAAGCGCTTGAAAAACGCCAAGGCTATAAAAAGGTCAATGGAAGGCTTGATTACTCTTTAGCAAAAAGATTTCTATGGACTACCTTTAATAATCTCATAGATATAGATGAAAAAATAGTTACTCTTCGTATTAGTTCTATTAGTCAAGATCTTAAGTTTGTCAGTAAACTTAAAGAGAATTTTGACAGAAAAGTAAAGTACCCCTTAACTGCATTTGAAGATATTTTCCTCTCTTCACAAGTAGAATATACACTTGTTAAACAGATGACTCAAGAGATCACAGACCGATTAAATTTACTCACCCTCAAAGAGGAAAAACTGAGTTTTGAAAAACAGAAGAAACAAAAAGAGATAGAATACGAGGCAAACAAAGAGAATAAACAACAGCTAATAAAAGAGCTTAAAACTCTTAATGGAACCTATGTTGATATAGTTCATATGATGGCAAAACTTCATGAAATTCATAAAAAAAACACAAAAAGACTCCGAGATTTTGAAGCAACCTATAAAGAGAGCTTTTACAAAAAATTTCAAGCAGAAGCTAAAAAACATCAAAAGAATATTACAGATATACTCAATGCTCAAGCTTATCTATTAGATTTTGTACTTTGGAAAGAGGCTAAAACATCCAAGACTATTCTTCATTATTTTCATGAGCTCTCTATAGACCTTGAATTAAATACAAAAACTTATCTTAAATACTATCTTAGCACGCTTGATGAAGGAAAAGCAAATGATGAGACAAAAGAACTTTTTAAATTTTATGACTATCTTGTAGAAAATGAAAAAAGCTATATTCTCATACTTACATCTGATGTACGAGATGCTCTTGACTATACACAATATCTACAAAAAATTGATAAAAATTTATATATAAAAGCATTTGTTAGTGAACTTGAAAGTATAAAATGGGCAACTCTTAATTCAGTAAAAATCATTGTACTTGAAGATATGTTAATATCTACATCAGCACATCAATATCTTGAATATTATCACACGCATATATTTTCAAAGCCAAAAATCATTCTTATTGGTGATGAAAACAAGGTAAAATCAACCCAATACAACATTAATAAAACACTCCCCAAGCATACACAACCAAAAGCATTAGCAGATGCCATTGATTCTCTGCTATAGCTCAGGAAGAATATGCTAAAATTCTGTTTTATTTAAACAGGAGAAACTATATGAAAAAAGTATTATTATTTTTAATTACATCCGCATTCTTATATGCAAATGAGTGTCACTATGAGATGCAAAATCTTGATCTTGAGTGGGAGGCTTATAAAACACCTCTAAAAATTGGAGTAAAAGGCAGTTTTGAGAAGATAGATCTTAGTGCCAAAGATAAAAGCTCTCAAAAATCTTTTTTAAAGACTACAACAGTAACAATAGATACAACAACTGTTAACTCAAAAAACTCTGCTCGTGATGCAAAACTTGTTCAGTTCTTCTTTAATGTTCAAAAGGTTAAGAAGATAACAGTTCAGGCAGTTTCACTTGATGATAATATTTTATCTGTTGATATTACAATGAATGGTATTACAAAAAGAGTTCCAATGAAAGTTGAATTTGATGATGAAATCGAAGCAAAAGGGCATATTGATCTTGCAGATTTTCATATGATACCTTCACTCAAAAGTATTAATAAAGCATGTTTTGAACTGCACAAAGGAAAAACATGGCAAGATTTAGAGATAGAGTTTGAACTAAAACTTCATAAAGTCTGTAAATAAATTATTTTATGAATATAAAACTTTCTACTTTCTTTAGTATTATTGCAGGAGCCATACTCTTCATTATGTCTCTTGTAATGTATGAAATCATCCAACTATATCAAGCAACAAATAAACTTGCTCTTATTGAGCATCAGCGTTATGAAATGACACGACGAGCAGATGAACTCAGACAAAGTTCTGATGATCTTACCCGTATGGCAAGAACCTATGCAATAACCAAAGATCCGCAATATAAATCTGCTTATTTCAAAATTCTTGCTATTCGCGATGGAAAAGCCCCTCGTCCACAAAACTATGAAGATATATACTGGGATCTATCCAAAAAGTTAAGAGAGATGAAGCATCCTAATGGAAAAGCAATTTCACTTGAAGATGCCATGAAAAAACTTCCCTATTCAAAACATGAGATAGAAAAACTTTACCAATCAAAAAAAAGCTCTGATCAACTTGCTCAGTATGAGATAAACTCTTTTACAGATGTAGATAAAAATCGCTCTATGCAAAGTAAAGCTATAACGCTTTTACATTCAAAACAGTATCACAAAGCAAAAGAGAAGATTATGCTACCCATAGATACCTTTCTCTTCTCAATTAAACATCGCACTCAACTGGAGATAGATGCAACACATAATGAGATAAAGAGTATCTATACAAAGCTTCTTATACTTTTTATTTTAGCAATAATTATAATATTTACGACAATGTATGTCATCATCAAAAAAGTTCTAAACCCTATTGCTTATCTTCATGAAACTATCTTAGCTTTTAAAGATAATAAAAAAGATCTTCAAAAAAGAAAATTTTATAAAGATGAAATTGGTCAGATGATCGAACAGTTTTTTGATATGAAGGAAAAACTAGAGAAAGACAAAGAAAAGCTTCGTCTCCTTGCCACAACAGATCCTCTGACAAAAATTTATAATAGACGTGCATTTTTTGAAATTGCAAACTCCTTTTTTAAATTATCAAAAAGAGAACATACGCCTCTTTCTTTTATGCTACTTGATATAGATTTTTTCAAAAAAGTCAACGATACCTACGGACATATTATTGGAGATGAAATTTTAAAACATCTTGTAAAAAATGTACGCATCAATTTGCGAAAAAGTGATCTATTTGGACGCTATGGAGGAGAAGAGTTTGTTATACTCCTTCCTAATAGTGATTCTAAGTCTGCACAAACAGTAGCAGAAAATATACGCCAGCATATAGAGCAGACTCCTTTCCAATCTGATACAAAAAAAATCTATATTACTATTAGTATAGGCTACAGCTCTCTAAAAGATGAAGATACAACTATTTCAGATATTATTACAAGAGCAGATCAAGCTCTTTATAAAGCCAAAAGAAACGGACGAAACCGTGTAGAAGGAGAGCTCTAATGAAAAAAGACATCTCTCTTATATTAGGAAGTGGAGGAGCGAGAGGCCTTGCACATATAGGAATTATTCAGTGGCTGGAAGAACATGACTACACTATAAAATCTATATCTGGATCTTCAATGGGGGCACTTATAGGTGGTTTTTATGCTGCAGGAAAATTAGATGCTTATAAAGAGTGGATACTTGAACTTGATCTACTAGATATGTTAAAACTCCTAGATTTTAAAGGGAGTGGAGGATTAGTATCTGGTAAAAAACTGATGAAAAAGCTTGAAGATATTTTAGGCAATCCAAATATAGAAGACCTCTCTTGTAAATATACAGCTGTTGCCGTTGATATTGATGCGAAAAAAGAAGTTTGGCTCAATCAAGGTCCCCTCTTGGATGCAATACGTGCTTCTATCTCTCTGCCTCTCTTCTTTGCTCCCTATATATATAAAAATAAAAGATTAGTCGATGGCGGAGTTTTAAACCCTGTTCCTATTGCTCCAACATTTCATGATGATACAGATCTTAGTATTTCAGTAAATCTGGGAGCCGATCCTATTGAATATGATCCATTATTACAACAAACACAAAAATCTACGAGTTTATCAGAACGTGTACAAGAGTATTTAAGTACACTCTCCTTAACAG
>Ga0256828_1001399_pt1 | contig 15061 bp, 14 predicted proteins | sample CV88metaG_FD_185993 | JGI IMG/M metagenome (GOLD analysis project Ga0256828, IMG submission 185993) | Hydrothermal vent microbial communities from East Pacific Rise, Pacific Ocean - CV88 | ecosystem: Environmental > Aquatic > Marine > Hydrothermal vents | place: Pacific Ocean: East Pacific Rise...
AATTATTTATTTTTAAAATAATTATAATTTTATTTCATTTTATTTCTTCTATATCTTTTTGTAATTGAATGTCGTTAGGAAGTCACGTTTTATTATCATAGTATGCATGTCATTTTATGTATTCTTTCATCTCTTTTTGTTCTGTAATATCGTATATATATCAATAAAAATATTTAATATTTCATTGTTTATCATATTTTACAATAGTTTGATCTTTTACAATTATTGATTCTCAGTCTTTTTTGATAACTCTGTATTCTTGTTCAAAACTTTTAACTTTTTTTTCAGAATATTCTTTAACTTCATTTAATATTTTTTCTAAATCATCTTTATGTATAATTTCTGAGAAATTGATTTTTCAACTTATAAAATCGTTATGATTATATCATAATATTTTTTCAATATTTCTAGAAACTCTCATAACTTTCCATCATTCTTGAATATCCCATACAAAATTTACTTCTCTAGAATATAATTCTGTTTCAAATTTATCTTGGCAAGAATTATTTGATAAGCATATTGTTTTTTCTCAATAAATAATTGAAGAAACAATATCTGCAATTCATACATATTCTAAATTATCTGATTTAGACATTTTATATAATAGTTTTTCTTTGAAATTAGGTGTATTTCTATCTATTTTAAATTTTTTACTTAGTTCTAATATTCATAGAATTAATAATCTTATTTCTTTTGATGTTTTTAAAATTTCTCAGTTTTGAAGTTGATTAAAAGCAGTAGAGAAGTCTTCTTTACTGTATTTTTTTATTTCAGATGTTTTAATATTTTTAATAACTGACATAGTATTTTAAATATATAATATTATATCTATCATCTAATATAAATAAAAGGATAGAGATTATTATAATTATTTTAATAATTTATCAACTAAAAAAGATGATTAAAAATAAAAAAGTCAAGTAACTTTTTTGCTCTTTAATAATATATATGTTAGTATTAAAATAACTTTAAAAACTAACTTAAATTGTTGTGGATTTAAACTGATTATTTACTAAAGATAAATCAAGAAAAAAATGAGATCTTTGATTAAAAAACAAGGATAATGTAGATTCTAAAAAAAATAAAAAAGTTGATAATATAAAAAAAACAAAAGTATCAGATTTATTTGCGATTGAAAGTAAAAACGCAAAAAAGAAAAAGGTTAGAACTATAACTCATCTAGATTTATCACATTATTGAGCAAAAAATGATGATAGTAGAATTGTTCATATTATTAATGATCTTATTGTAGATGCTTTAATAAAAGGTGTTTCGGATATTCATATTGAGCCTAGAGAAAAAGAAATAATTATCAGGTTTAGAATTGATTGAGAGTTTGTTTTATATAAAAAATTTGATATTTGATTAAAAGAAGCGCTTTTAGCAAGAATTAAAATAATTTCTTATTTAAGAATTGATGAAAATAGATTACCTCAAGATTGAAAGATAAATTTTGTAATGTTTTGATGAAAGTCTCTTGATATGAGAGTTTCAGTGATTCCAACTATTTATTGAGAAAAGTGTGTAATAAGATTGTTAAAAAAAGATGATACTCCACCGGAATTAAAATCTCTTTGAATATTACCATATAATATGGTTAAATTAAAAACTGCATTAGAGCATAATCATTGAATGATTTTAGCTGTTTGACCAACTTGATCAGGTAAATCTACAACACTTTTTTCATTATTAAGTCAATATGATCCAGCTAAAAAAAATATTTCAACTTTGGAGGATCCAGTTGAATATAGAATAAATTGAGTTAATCATACTCAGATAAATCCAGCTATTAATTTTAATTTTGCTGATTGATTAAGATCTTTACTTAGACAAGATCCAGATATTATTATGGTATGAGAAATAAGAGATGAACAAACAGCTAAGTTAGCTATTGAAGCATCTATTACTGGTCATATGGTTTATTCAACTTTACATACTAATTCTGCTGTTCATACTATACAAAGACTTGTTAATTTATGAGTTGATCCTTTACTTATATCATCATCTTTAAGATTAATTATATCCCAGAGATTAGCTAGGAAACTATGTACTTGTTGTAAAGAAGCTTATATTGCTGATATAACAACTTCAAAAACTTTGGTAAAAACTGTTTGAAGGTTTATGAAGCAGAAAGAAAATATAAAATTATATAGGCCTAAGGAATGAGGATGTAATAAATGTCATTGAACTGGTTATAAGTGAAGAATATGATTGTACGAAGTATTACAAATGACAGAGAAATTAGAAGAATTATTATTAAAAAATCCAAGTAAAACACAATTAGAAATTCAGGCTGTTTGAGATGGAATGGTTCCAATAAGAGATGATGCTTATCTTAAGGTTATATTGTGAGAGACTAGTTTGGAAGAGGTTATAAGTGTTTTAGGTTGAGCTTAATACATTAAAACAATATAAAAGCAAGTTTTAAATTATTAATTATTTTGAAAAAAAATATAAATAGTGTTAGACTAATTAGGTAATTAATAAATATAAATAATATGAATTCTAGGTTAGAACAATTAATTAAAGAATCAACCTTACTTTCTCCCAAGGATATTTATGAAATAAGACAAATGTTTAATATTTTTGATACAAACAAAAAAATTAACATGTTAAATAATTGGGATAATATGATTTCTAGGATAGTTCGTTTGAAAGAATGAATGAGAAAAGAACAAGAAATTTTATTATGAAAAGCTATTGATTCAATTGAAAAACAAATTGAAAATGCGAAAATGAGTTGATATAAAAAAGGAGCTTGAGATGAGTTGTCTCAATTAAAACAAATGATTTAAATTAAAACTAAAATAAAAATAAATATGTCAGTAAATTGAAGTAATAAATTAAATGAACATTTTGATAATAATATAGATTTATCAAAGACATTAGAACATTTTGATAAACTAAAATGAATGGATTTAGATCCAGCTGTTTTGGAACATTTTGAAAATAAAATTTTATGAATTATTGAATCTAATCCAGAAGCAAAGGATATTGTTGATTCAACTTTAGATAAAACTACTATTCAATTAGAAATGGTTCAAAGTTCTTATTCAGAGGCTTTTTGAGATATATTAAATAATCCTGATTATACAGAATCTGATGAAGATGAAAGTTTTGTAGCTTAAAAAAAACTTAGACTTAGTCTAAGTTTTTTTCTTTATAACTACATTTTTCTAAAAATGGACATTCTCTACATTTTGGTTTTCTTGCTGTACAATGATATCTTCAAAAAAGCACAAGAGTATTATGAAGCATACCATGATTTTCTTTTGTAAATCACTTACTAATTTTTTTATCTGTTTCATTAGGTGATTTTGTTTTAACAAGTCAAAGTCTATTTAATACTCTGTGAACATGAGTATCAACACCTATATATGGAGCATCTTCAATTACAGCTAAAAACACTTTGGCTGTTTTTATTCATACTCATGGTAATTCTGTTAATTCTGGTATTGTTTTTGGTATTTTAGAATTATATTTTTCTTTTAATATTTTACATGTATTGTAAATATTTTTAGCTTTATTGTTAAAGAATGAAATGCTATCTATAAACATAGTTATTTCTTTTATTCATAATTTCATTCAATCTTCAGGAGTTTTTAAAAATTCAAAGAAATTTCTATTTACTTTATTTACTTGTTTATCAGTTGCTTGAGCTGACATTAAAATAGCAATAAGTAATTGAAACTCATTATTATACATTAATTCTGTTTTTGCATCAGGAAACATTTCATTTAATTTTTGTGCAAAAAATGGTATATCTTTTTTAAGCATTTAATAATTGGTTTAATTTATTATTTTAATTATAATACTAAAAAAATAGTTTTTAAAAAGTTAAAATGTATAAAGAGTGATTTTATTTAGATAAAGAAGTTTGAAATAATGCTTTCTCATTTAATAAAAGAAAAAATAAAAAGTTATATGTTCCTAATTTAATTAAAATAAATAGTTTTGATAATATAAAATTACAAGATGATAAAGAAAAAATAGCTTTTGAGGATTTTGATTTTAATAATAAGCTTTCTACTAATTATGGGCTTAAAAATTTTTATGAGATAGATTGGAAATGAAAAAAAATATATCTTTTTGATAATCATAATCATGCATATTATTTTTGGTATTTAGCGAGAAAAGAGGAGATTATTTGAGATAATAATATTTTAATTCATATTGATGAACATGCTGATACAAGAGATAATAATAAGAGTTTATTAAAGCCTGATACTAATGAATTAGAAAAAGTTTTTAAATTTACAAACGAAGTATTAAATGTAGGAGATTATATTATTCCTGCTAAAAATGAAGGTATTATTTGAGATATAGTTCAAATAAGAAATGAAACTAATTTATTAGATTATCTTTCTCCCTTGGGGGGAAAGTACCCGAAGGGGGATAGGGGGATTATTTTAAATCTAGATTTAGATTTTTTTCAACCAGATTTAGATTTTATAGATTATGATTTAAAGAAAAATGTAGTTTTAGATTCTGCTGAAAAAGCATCAGTTATAACAGTCTGTACCTCACCATTTTTTATAGATCAAGAATTAGCAGTTAAAGTTTTTAAAAATATTTTTGACATATAATAAATTTCATATATAAACATTAAACAAAATAAAAAAGGGAGATAAGGTGAAAATATTATTATTAAGTTTAATATTAGTTTTTAGTTTAAATGCAAAGGAATATGATTTTATTGAATGTCCATATCATATTTCTCAAATGTATTATTATGGAAAAACTGATTTAAAAAAGGAATTATTAGAAGAGTGTTTTAAAAGAGCAGATAATAATCTAGAAGAGTTTTTAGAATATAATTATGGTATTGTAGAGTCAATTTCAATAAGTCAAAGAGCTTTTTTTGAGGCTTTTATAAAAAAGAATAGATAATATTAAATTAAAAGGATTGGATATATTAATATATCCAATCCTTTTTTAGAGTCTATTAAAATGGGTTTACTTTAGAGTTTTAAATTTTAATCTTTTTTGTTGTAAGTAAATATATTACATTTTTTATCTTTGTTTAGATTATGTTTTTCTAAATTTTCTATTCTTTTATCATTTGTTGGATGATCTGAAAGTAATAAAAAATAATTATTAAATTTTCAATTATCTCTTTTAAAAAATTCTAAACTACAATCTAAATTTAATCACATTTTATTAATTAGTTCAATTCATCAATTGTCAGCAGTTAATTCAGTATATTTATTTTTATAATTATTTGTTGCATTTAATATTTGATTATTTACATTAAATCATATAAATTTGAGTGTTAAATAAAATGGTATATTCGTTAATAAATTTTTTAATACATCTCTGTTTTTTATATGTTGCATTTCATGTCATATTATAAATATTAATTCTTCTTCATATTTTATATTACTCAGTAATGATGTAGTCACTATTATATCTCATCAAAGCATGGCATAAGCATTTACTTCATTATTATTTTCTAAATATATATTTGTATTCTTTAAGTATTTTTTAGGTATTTTATTTTTTAATTTATTATTTATATTAAAAATAGTTTTTTTATTATTTATATTACCAAATAATTCTTTTTCTTTTTGAATAGAAATAGATCATATAACAAAATAAGCAAATAAATAGAATAATAAGTATGAAATGATAATAAATGGAATTATAATTATTAACATTTTAAATAACCATTTAAAATCAGGATTAGAGGGAGTTATATAATCTACATTATTTTTTTTAATGGGTAATGTGATTTTTTCCATATATAATGATATAAATAATATTTATATCATTATATATTATTTTGTTAATTTTGAAAAAGAATGTTATTATTTTGTTAATTTTGAAAAAGAATGTTATTATTTAATAGATTTATACTTAAATAATAAATATGTCTAAAGTAAATTGTCCTGAATGTAATAAAGAATATGAAATAGATTCTAAATTAGAATGAAAAAAAGTAAAATGTTCTAATTGTTGAAAAATTTTTATATTAGACTTTTCTAATGAATGAAATAATAATGATATTATTAATAAAAAAGATGAGATAAGAGTAGAAATAGATAAAAATAATAAAATTATAAAAAAAGAAGTAGATTCTATTGAAAGAGAGGATGATATTATAATTAAACCTAATAAAAAAAGTTATATATTACTAGGAAGTCCTATATTATTATTTTCTATAATAACTATAATATCATTTATTATAAATATGGGAATTTGATTATTGTTATTATGATTAACATTAATTATTTATTTTTGGTATAATATAAAATATAAAAAAGAAGAATATATATTAAGTGATAGAAAAATTATTTATAATTATTGAAATTTATTCTCTGATAATTCAATAGAAGTACAATTAGATAAAATTACTGAAGTTAGATCTATTTTATGATATATTCAATATAAAATATTTTGAACTTGAAATTTAAGAATAAAAACTGCTTGAAGTGATAATTCAGCAATCAATTTTAAAAATATTGATTCTACAATGGATATTTATGAAAATGTTCAAGTTAGAATGAGAAAAAATGGTTTTCATTTATTAAAGGATAAATTAGTTCAAACTGCAAAACCTCATTGGTTATGAATTGTCTGAGAAATTTTTTGAAAAATAATTGCTAATTTTTTTATAGTATTTGTTTTATTTTGAAATTTAATTACAGAACTATCTAATTGAAATATTGAGTTTGGTTGAATATTGATTATTTTACCAACTATATTATTTATAATAGTAATGGTGTTAATAATAATAGTTTCTTATTTAGATTTAAAAAGAAGACAATATGATGTTTATACTGATTCTATTTTTTATACAGAATGATTTCTAACTAATCATTATGCATTTCTTCCAATGGAATCAGTTGCAGACACTGAAAATACACAAAGTTTCTTTTCAAAAATATTTTGATTACATGATGTAGTTGTTAGCTCTGAATGATCGAATAATAAGGTTTCATTCAAAAATATGTTAGATTGAGAACAAATGATGAAAAACATAAAATATCTTAAGGATAATATTATAATGTGAGAAAAAGATGTTTTAAAATGAGAAGAAAAGAGTGTAAATAGTTTAATATGATTTAAAGATAAAATCGAAAAACCATTAGATTATGATAAAAGTTTTAAGTGAGAATATAAAATGAGTATTCTTAAATCATTAGTTCTTACATTACCAACAATATTTTTTCCACCTGTATTTGTAGTAGCAATTATTATACAAATTATAAGAGTTAAATTTACTACATTTTTAGTAGAAGAATCTAGTATAGAAAAAAAGTTTGAGTTTTTAAGTAAAAAACATAATTCATTTAGTGTTGAGAAAATAACTTGAGTAATTATCAAAGAATCTTTACTTGATAAGGTATTATGAACTTGTAGTATTTCATTCTGGTCTATTGGATCAAGTTCAAGTATAACATTTTCTAATATTAAAAAATCAGAAGATTTAGAAAAAAATATTTTAGCAAAAGTATGAGTTAAATTAGAAGAAGATAGAAAATCTATACCAATTAATTTTAGTTTTATTAATTATTTAAAATCTAATATTTGAATAACTTTATTTTTTTGATTATTATTTCTTATATGAATTTGAATATCAATATTTATAACTGAAATAAATACAATATTTATTTTATTATGAGTTATTCCTTTTCTAATAATATTTTTATTTATATTTATTTATAAAATATTTTATTATAAGTCTTCTAGGTACATACAACATATTGCTAGTGATTATATAGAATCTATTTCAGGTATATTCTTTATTTCTAAATATTATGTAATGTTTAGAAATATAAAATGAATGAAGTCAATAAAATATCCATTAACAGATACATGAACATTAATTTTTAATGTTTCATGAGAACAATCAGTAGAAACTAAATGACAAAAATGATTTTCAATAATTTCTAATTCTGTAAAAATACCATTTATATCAAATGTATTTGATATACATTCTTATTTTGATAATATATTAAATGAAAGTAAAATTGATAATAATATATTAACTGAAGCAAAACAAGATGTTTGAAATTCTATTTTTTGAATTATTATTTTAGCAATTATTATTATAGTAATAGTTTTATGAGTAGATTTAATTGCTTGAATTACTACATTAATATTTTTTCTAATTATTATTTGATTAATTATATGGATTATAAAAGTAAAATATTATAATTTTGAAAAAGATAGGGTATTGTATAGTTCATGAATTATTTATAAAAGAAGACAATCTATTCTTTATAGTAAATTTAATTTTATTGAAAAAAATCAATGATTTATAAATAAAATATTTAAAAATGGTATTGTTAAAATTTATACTTTATGAAGTTGAAGAGTTGAAATGTTATTAAAAGATATAGATAATTATAAAGAAATATATGAATTATTAAAAAAAGATTAGAGTTTAAAAAGGCTGTCTAAAAAATCCAAAGCAAATTGCTTTGGATTTTTCTTTTGAATAAAAATTTAATATATTTTTTAGAAAATCATAGAAATATCTTATGAAACTTTAAATTTCAGGGCTAATGTAAAAAAAGAGTGTTAGAAATCTATAAATTTCTTTCATAAAGCCATAAAGAAACAAATGAAAATAATCTATCATTTCTTAATCATCTATGACTAAAAATATGATCATTTAATACTCAATTTAATCATTCTAAATCATTACTACTTTTCTTAATATTTAGATCTTTTAAATAATGAAACATATATGGAATTGCATTTTTAATATGAGATTTTGCAGACCTTAATTTTTTATGAGTATACCGTGATTTATTTCAATTTATGGTTCTTTGATTTAAAAAATCTCTATGTTTTTCTTCCCAAAGATTAAATTTTTTAATAAATAGTTTTTCATTACTAAATTTTTTAAAATTAATTAACCTCTTCAATTCTTTTCAGCAATTACTTTGAGGTTTCTTTGAAATATTATTTTGAATTTGTCTTTTGATATGAGTTAAACATCTTTGAATTTTAGCAGTAGGAAAAATTTCTTCTACTGCTTTTTTTTATTTGTTTGACTCAATCTACAACAACTCATACTAATTCATACTTAAATTCATCTCTAAGGATTTTTAAATCGTTTTTTATATATTCATACCTTTCAGAATTATAAAATCAAAAATAGATTACTTTTTTATTTATATAGTCATAGTAAATAATTAAACAAATTTTCTGTGTAATCCAAGTTCAATCTATCATAATATATTTAACATTATCAAAAACTAAGTCTATTTGATAGATTAAATTATTATCTAATTTTTCCCTGATATATTTTAAGACATCTAATGTGTATTTAGATTTTTGAAGTCATAATTATCTCGATGAATATCATTCCGTTAACCAATCATTAAAAATATTATTAGTTTTAATAATTGGAGTTTTTCTAGTTTTATTTATAAAAGAATAGTTACATTTTTTGCATCTATATTTTTGAACTCATTTAGGATTTTTTCAGTTTAATTTTATGTCTTTATGTCTACATTTAGGACAGTTTTTTTTGCATTTTTCAAAGTTAATTTTAAGCTAACAAAATTATACCACACTTCTATTAGTATTAAACCTATTTTTCATACTAAAAGTAGCACTCTTTTTTTACATTAGCCCTCTTTTATTTGTTCTTTTGTATATTTAATTGTTGCCATATTTTATATTATTAATAATTAAATACTTTTTATTAATATATTCAAATATCAAAAAAAGTAGAGTGAATCTTTTTTTATTCACTCTACTTTATAGGGAGCAGTTCACTTTAGACAGCCTTTTTAAATTCTAATCTTTTTATCTTGTTCTTTTTTATCTTGATTTATCCATTCTTCAAATATACTCATATCTACAAATTTTGTAGAAGGAGTAGTTTCTGAAATAGCTTTTTCTAAAAGTTGCATAGTTATTACACTATTTGCTAGTTTTTCTTTTAGTTTTGTAGGATCTATATTATCAATATTATTTGCTAAGTTTAATATTGATTGACTTGCATCACGAGCTACTTCATCAACAATAGCTTCTAAATCTGCAGCAACATATCATTCAGTTAATTCAGCTAGGTGTTTATAATCTAGATCTTTATGAGGTCTTTTTTCTTTTTCTATAAATATTTGAAATAATTCTTTTCTCGCTTTGAAATCAGGTGGTCATAAATATATTTTTTTATCTAATCTACCTGATCTAAGTATAGCACTATCAAGATGATCTGGTCTATTCGTAGCAGCAATAACTATTAAGTTTGGTGCTTCATCTAGAGCGTTAAATTCTTGTAAAAATTGACTTACTTCTTCAGCTTTATTTGAATCAACATTATTTGTTCTTTTAGAGACTAAAGAATCAATTTCATCTAAGAAAAGAATAATTGGTCATTTTTCACTAGCTTCTTTTGCTTGAGTAAAAAAGTCTCTAATATTTTTACTTGTAGCATGAATATAACTAGAACCAAATTCTCAAACAGATTTTTTAATAAGTCACGCTCAAAGTTCTTGAGCTAATTTTTTAGTTAAAAATGTTTTACCAGTACCTGGAGGACCATAAAATAACATACCAGTAGGGATTCCAACATTAAATTTTTTATAAGCTTCATGAATTTGTTTAAACATAGCTTCTTTTTCAGTAGTTTCTCAAGCTTCTTTTTCAAGCTTTTCTACTAAAAATTTAAATTTAAGAGGTTTTATAAAATTTTCTCTTAGATTTGTTTTTAATTCTTCCATACCAGCTACTCAAGCAAAACCAAAAGTATCAGGATTTTTGTTTTCAAAATATTGTATATTTATAGGATTTGGTTTATCTTCTTTATCTTCAGTTTTATTTATATATGGTTTATTACTTGGCTTATAGTTTGTTCAAACTTCTATTGCTTCGGGAGTTGCAAAAGTATCTTTAAAAGAGCTTGTTATTTCAGAAGCTTTTTTAATTTCTTTTTCCATATTTTTTAATCCTTTTTGAAAATCTCATGCCCAATCTTTTTCAGCTACACCTTTGAATTCTTTAGAGGATGTTACAGCATTAAAGAATGCATCAAATCAAGTATTATCATTACTCATAATTATTTTAATTTATTTATATAAATATCCATTTCTTTTATATGATTTTCTATATCTATTATTTTTTTCTCTATTCTTAATTTATTGGCAGTAAGTGATCATGATAGAGAATTATCTTTTGTTTCTTTTATTTGATTTGTTGTTTGTTTTAGTGTTTCTTTTAATTGTATAAGATTTGTATTTAATAAATCTTTTATTTGTCCTAGGGGAGTAAGTATTTGTTTTTTAATCCATGAGTTATAAATAGAAAAATTAAACATTTTTTTATATTTTGATTTTTGTATTCTATGTTTTAATTCTAAACTATTATTTACAGCTAAACTAGCATTTTTATTTATTTTTTTGATTCAAGAATTTATTTCTAAAAGTAAACTATCTTTCCAATCATTTTTCTTTGCTTTACTTAAAAGGTTAGAAAAAATTTCTTTTTCTTTTATTATTTTTGCAGAGTATTTATCTATATTTTCAAAATGATTGTTAATAGTAGTTATTTCATGTCATGTTGATAATAATATTTGTTTATTTATATATGTTAATATATTTCAAAAAATCCATATAAATATTATTCAAACAAAATAAATTAATCATAATGATAAAACATAAGCTGTGTATAATCATAATAGTAAAATAACTAATTGTCATGAGTTTTTACTTCTTCATGATCAGATTTTAAATATTTCTTTATATCATGACTTTAATTTCTTCATTACTTTTTTTGTAAATCATTTCTTTGATTTTGCTATATTAGATTCTCAAAAAAGAGGTTCTTCAAATAGGTTAGATATTTGATTTAAATTTTGATTTGAATAAATTTTATTTTCTTTAATTGTTTTTATGTTTCAGTTAATAGATACTGCTGTATCAGTTATAAGTATTTGAGAATTTTTTCTTAAAATAGAAGATCTTTTTATTGCAATTATACTTAAATATATAAAAAATAATATGTTTATAGCTAATAATATTCATCAAAAAAACATATATGCTAATGGATTTTTCATATATAAAAGTATAACAGTTGGTATTATTAATATAAAAGCACCTATAAATCATAAATTATTTAATACTTTTAAAAAATCTCTTTCTATACTATGTTTTACATCATGTTCTCAAATCCAATTGTAAAGAGCAAATCATCTTTCATGTATTTTTTCTTGTATATTTTTAGGTATAGAAAAATAATGATTTGTTCACAAATTATTTTTTTTTGTTTTAGTAATCATTTATTTTATTTTATTTTATTTATATAAACATCCATTGCTTTTATATGTTCTTCTATATCTATTATTTTTTTCTCTATCCTTAATTTATTGGAAGTGAGTGGTCATGATAGGGAGTTGTCTGTTGTTTCTTTTATTTGATTTGTTATTTGTTTTAGTGTTTCTTGTAGTTTTATAAGATTTGAATTTAATAAATCTTTTATTTGTTTTAGAGGAATAATTATTTGTTTTTTAATCCATGAATTATAGATATTGAAATTAAACATTTCTTTATATTTTGAAGATTCAATATCTTTTTTCAATTCTATACTTGTATTAACTGCTAATTCTATATTTTTATTAATATTTTTTATTCAATCATTTATTTTTAAAAGTAAACTATCTTTCCAATCATTTTTCATTGCATCTTTTAAAAGGGTAGATAGTTTATTTTTTTCTTGTACTAATTCTTTGGAATATTTATCTATATTTTCAAAATGATTATTTATAATTATTATTTTATGTCCAGTAATAAGTAATATTTGTTTATTAATAAAACTTAAAAATAATCATATTAATGTTACTAAAAATATTCAAATATAATATATAATCCAAATTAAATATACATATCATGTATAAAATATTAATATAATAATTCATATAATTCAACTTGATTTTTCACCTGATTCATTTTTCAAACTTTTAGTTATATATTTATATCAATTAGAAATCTTCTTTTTCATTTCTTTTATAGATGAATCATTCTGTTTGCTTAATTGTGAGTTCTTAAAAATTTTTTCATTAAATTGTTTTCAAATTTTATTAGTGTCATTTATAAAACTATTGTAATCATTAATAAACGAAATTTTTCAATTTAATAATATATGTGTATTTGTTAAGAGTATATAATGATTTTTTAAAAATATTATTGATTTTTGAATTGATTTAAAGCTAATATATCACATTATAATTATTAAAAACATTAATAATATAATAATATATATTAGATTTGGTAAATATGAATAATGTTGAAATCAAAATTTTTCTATTAATCATCAACTATAGAAATATATTATTCAATATGTTATTATTACAATTCAAAAAAAAGTTCATATACTATTTAATATATAAAAAAAATCATTTTTTAGACTATTTTTAAAATCATTTTCTCAAATCCAATTGTAAAGAACAAATCATCTTTCATTTATTTTTTCTTGTATATTTTTAGGAATAGGAAAAGAATGATTTGTTTCCAAATCATTTTTTTCTTGTCTTATTTTCTTTGTTTTAGTAAGCATTTTATTTGTTTAATTCTTTAGCTAATTCTTCTTGATTTTCTTTAGACATTACTTTAATATTATCAAGTTTAGTTTTAGCTTCAGCAAATAATTCTTGTTCTTTTTCAGCTTCAGCTTTGATTTGTTTTCTATATTCATCAATTTCTTCAAAATGATTTTTAAGTTTAGTAACATTTTCGATAAATACAGTAGAAGATAACACTGGTTTAGAAGCCATTTCTTCAGCTTTTTTAGATGATTCGATTGCTTTATCTGTAAGCTCTGAAGACATTTTATCAATAGTAGAACCCATTACTTCCATGGCTTTCATAGATGCATCAAGTGCTTTTTGACTAGAAGTTTCAATTAATGCTGTAGATAATAGAGTTTTAAAAATAGGTCTACTAGAATTCATTGCTAATGATAATTTATTAGCAGAATCAAGTCTCATTAATAATCTTTTTCTAGCCATATCTAGATTACCAATAAGCACAATTAGATTACTTTGAAAGTATTCTACATTTGAAATAAACATAGCTAATTTTTGTTTTTCATTTTCATCTTTAGTATTTTCAAGTTTAGTTTTGAATTCATTTATTTTTTCTTCAATATAATCTTTATAAGCTACTACTTTATCTAAATTTGCATCTATACCATCTACAAAATCTTTTTGCATATCTATAGAAGTATTAATTGATTCATATGATTGGTCAAAACCAGAAAAAATAATATTAATTTTACCTTCTAGTCATTTCATATTAAAATTTGCTTCATCTATTTTTTTATCAGTCCAATTTGCAATATCTCAAATAACAGGAATTGATTTCATTATTTTCATAAATGTTCCATCGTTATCAATGATATCTCTATAAACTTCTTGAACACTACCGTTCATTTGTTCTAATTCTTTACTAACATTCATTATAGGGTCAGCATCTATAACTTTTGCTGTTTGAGAAATTATATCATCTAAAGGAGCAGTTATTTTTTCTCAAATTGATCTAAAATCTCTTGCCTCAGAAAATGTTTTTTCTATTTCATTTGTTTCAGTAGCTGTTAATATGACAGTTTTAGTATTTTTTTCTTTATGTTGTTTTGTTTTTGTAGCCATTTTATTTTTTTAAGAATATATTATAAATAGTATTAACTTATATATATTAATACATTTTATATAATAATGCAAAATTTTTAACTTGCTTAATTTTTGTTTTATATTCATTTATATGATATTATTAATAGTAATATTAGTTTAGTAAAAAATTAATGATAGAAAGTGAATTAAAAGATATTCCTATTAAAAAAGAAGAATTAACAAAAGCTGAAAAAAAAGAAATAAAACAAGAAGTAAAAGAAAATTTAAAAAAAGAAGAAGTAGCAAAAAAGGAAAGATGAATAAAAAATGAGCTTACTAAAGCAGAAAAAGTAAGTAATTTTTTTGATAGTATTGAATTTTTATCAATGGAAAATGATCAAAAAGAATTAGTAGCTTTAAAAGTAAAAAGTGATTCACTTTGAGATAAGCTTTATTGGATAGAAATTGTGTTATCTAGTTTGATAGCTGCATTAGGAC
>Ga0256828_1001400_pt1 | contig 15058 bp, 21 predicted proteins | sample CV88metaG_FD_185993 | JGI IMG/M metagenome (GOLD analysis project Ga0256828, IMG submission 185993) | Hydrothermal vent microbial communities from East Pacific Rise, Pacific Ocean - CV88 | ecosystem: Environmental > Aquatic > Marine > Hydrothermal vents | place: Pacific Ocean: East Pacific Rise...
ATGAATGAGTCTTCTTTAGTATCGCCATTTATATTCAATAGAATAACTTTTTCTTTATGGAGCTCTTTAGGTATGTGTTTTTTAAGAGCCTCCGTATTTTGTATGAAAAATGAAAAATCTAATCCACTCATAAATGCATCAATAAGCATTTCATACATGTTGACATTTACAACCTCTTCCATATTGTCAAATTTTTGGTGTTCCATTTATCTTTCCTCGTATTCTCTTTGAATATCACTAACTTTCTCAAATTCATCACAACTTTCAACAGGAATGGTATATTCTTCTTTTTTAGTACAATATCCTTGAAAATATTCTTTACAGTTTTTACATATTTCAAGAGAATCCATATTTTCTATAAAATTTTGATTCACTCTTTCAATATATTGTGCTAATGTTATGATAAATTCTAAATAATCTTGAAATTTATCAAACGCATAATAGATATGTGAAAGTTGTCCATCCTCTTCAATATATTCTAATTTAACAAAATTATAAATCTTATCAATTTCCATTTCAAAAATATTAATCAAAGGAGAGTTTTCTAAAGCTGAACCAATTCCAGACATTGTAGTGAATCCGGATAAGATACGATTCCCCTTTATTGTAGTATTACCAACTATTTGTAAGTCACCATCAATTACACAAAAATAATACCCTCCTACAGAACCAGTCAAGTTCTGTTTTTGAATATCGCTCAAATTATCTTTATGGTCAATCCCTATTTTTTTCTTCATATTTTTCCTTATACTGTAAGAATTCCGCTTGACATAAGTCTATCAAGTAAGTCGGCACTAGCATCAAAATCTTTCAACGATTTTGCTTTTAAAGTTACTCCTACATCATCATAGTATGTGTTTATATTTTTATCTTTAGTTACAAAATCGTACTTAGTAAATTCATACCATCTATCTGAAAGAACATTAAATTCTTCTGGAAGTTCTTCTTTAAAACGTACTTCGTGTCTAGTGTTAGTTCCCAAACCATACGAATGTGTCGTATATAATTCAGGAGAAACTTTTTTATCATTAAAGAAAACTTCATATTCGAATGTATCCTTTCCATTAGTCATAATATTAAGGTCTTTCAAAATATCTTCAATAGATTCTTCAGGGAATAAAAGAACATCCGAGACAACAGCTTCCATAATATCAAAAGACAATTCAGGAATTGTATCTAATGTCTTTTGAATGAGTTTTCTTTTTTCCGTTTCTGGAAATTTTTCTTTTAGGTATTCTTCTTGAATATCATCATCTAATCTTTCATATTCAAAGTGATAATGGAGTCTTCCTGGTCTATTCATAAAGAATTGGTCGATATTTGACTTCTCGTTTTCAGTTAAAACGAAAAGAGATCTTGAATTCATAGTACCATCAAATAATGTTAATAATTCATCTTGGAGACTAACATTATTTTCTTTGTCTTTATATAATTTAGCAAATTCATCAACCAATATGACACAATCGCCTAAAGAAGACATAAATTTCATAAATGCTTGCCCACGATATTGCTCATTAATAAGAATTACAGGAAATCCTTTTTCAATCATTGTGTTTGCAATAGTTGTAGCTAAAAGAGTTTTTCCTGAGCCTTTAAGACCAGTTAAAAGCACTCCAACATTCTTTGAAGAGTTCTCATACTTCTTAATAACTTTATTCGCTCTTCTATTAATGTTTCCGAATACTTTTTTAGATGCAAATCTTTCTTTATCTATTTTTAGAAAGAACCCCATCATATCATTATATTCTACTGTGTAGATAGCGGGTTTTAAAGTTTCCTTTAAATTATCCTCATTGTAACTCACATGAATTACAGTATCTCCATTATATACAAATCCCTGCATTATTCACCTCTCAAAATAAAGAAATATTTTACACAAAATACTACCCAAGCAAATATTACTGGAATAGCATATCCGTGGAAATTAAAAGAAATATCTAAAACACTTACGAAAATGCTTGATAAAGCATAAGCTAAAACAGTCTCTGAAATTAAAATCAAAGCTTTTACGAAAAGTTGTAACATATAAGCTACTACTGATACAATCATGTTATCCATTTTTAATCCTTTTTATAGTTAAATTATAACCTATTAATTCTTTAGGGACTCTTAAAGAGTCCCAAAGTTAAATTTTCCAGCTTGCATTCCAGGAATTCCTGATTCTATGGAAGACTTCATTGCTGTTTGTGGACTTGCAACCATTCCAGAAGAATCATCAGGCTCTCCCCAATATAACGCTCTTCCATAATCAACATTGACAACATATTTGTCTAATCTTCCTGTGTATCTATTTTTCCAAAAACTCACCATAACTTTATCCTCATTTCTGAGTAGTTCTGTACTTAATAGTCCAAATGCAACATCAGCTGTTTGGATTACTCCAATAGAATCAGCAACATCATCAGCTCCAGCTTCAAGGTTGTCAAATGCTGCACGACCAAGTTGTTGAGCAGTTATAACAGCAACTCCAAGTTCCTTTGCCATTCCATGGAGTTCTTCCGCAATACTTTTATAATAAAGATATCCCCCAGCTTTGCCGAGAGTAACTCTATCAGACTTCATAAGAGCCAGATAATCAATGAAAATAAGTTTAGGCATTTTTCCTGTCTGAGCATATAGTTCTTTTAAATAACTTTTTATGCCAAGAACTGAAAGATTCCCTGAAGAATATTCCTTAATATGTAAATCCCCTATGTTTTTAGGAATTTTTGATTTAAAAGTTTCTAAAGTTAATGTGTGTAAATCGTTTGCTGGAACATTAATCAAGTTAGCATCTATTCTCTTTGCAATTTCTTCTTGGGGCATTTCTAATGTAAAATAAACAGCATCAAATCCTTTTAATGTGTATGATGCTGCAACAGACATTAAAAGAGAAGAATTGTGATGTAATATGTCTCCACAATAAAATAGGTGGGGGTCTTCTATGTTTAAATCACAAGTGTTGTCAAAATCAATTTTTTCTTTTGAAATAACTTCTTCAACTCCATCCTTTGTGATTATTTCCTCTACATCCTTTGCATAAATATTAGAAAAATCTGTCTGTGGGAATAAATGGTGTTCAGAAACTTTACAACTTTTTGTTTCAGTTTTGATTTCTAATATGTCCATTTTTTCCTTTTTTATAAACCAATTGACTCTTGTATAGTTATTCGGAGTCTCAACATATATATCAAAGCTTGGAACCAATTCTTCATATTCTTGAATATCGTCAAAGTCTTGCATAGAAACCATTTCAAGATATTCTTCAAATGTCAAATCAACTTCAACAAATGAGTCGTCAAGTTCGATATTTTTGTATTGTTCTTTGTAGTTGTTTAAGAATTCGTTAATATTTGGTTTCATTTTTGTTCCTGTCTTCTTTATATTTTTTAAACCCATCGAAAAGATCTTTTGTAGGAGTTCTTCCGTCTAAAAAATTAACGAAAGATGTTCTCTCCGAGTCGTTTAGATGTCTCTTGTACTTTGACTCAAGATTGTATTTTTCTTTGTTAGAGAGCCAGAGATAAACGTCTCTCTTTGTTTTATAAAGATTATGTTTAACCATTAAAATAGCTTTCTTTAAACCGAATTTTTTCACTTTCTTTTTAAAGTCTTTAAATTCAATTTTTAGATTGTGTTCTTTAAAAGCTTTATAAGATTTTATGTCTTCAGGTTTTAAAAGTATTTTTTCATCATTCTTTACCTTTGTGATAAAGATATTATCTTCTAAAGATATGTTTTTATCTTGTATCAATTTGTTCTTTAAAAGAACTTTAAATACGATATAATCAGCTTCGGAATTATAGTTACCTTTTATTTGGTTTTCTTTCATTTCGTAGAATTCTTTTAAAGGTATATTGAATCTTTTTGAGAATTCTTTGAATTTTTTATACTCATCAATTTTATCAAGGTCTTTTTTATGAACTTTTGTTTTTAATTTCGTTTGTTTCTCGTGGCACTTTCCGCCGTGGCTCGGAGCAAGCACCACGGAGAGTGTCTTCTCCCTAAATCCTCCTCCGAGAGTTCTATCAATTGGAACAATTCCCGTAGAATATCCTTGATAAACTTGTGAGTAATATTCAAATCTTGATTCTATGTCTGTTTTTATAGAAAGACCTAAATCTGAATCAATTTTAATTGATAGAGCTTCTTGCACCTTTCCCATAATCTCTTGAAAATTACTGTCATTACTCTGAAGAATATCTACAGATTCAAGAATAGCATCTCTCAATTCAACCTTTTGTACATATTCTTCTGTTTCTTTCTCAAGTACCTTTTCGTGTGGTGATTGAATTTGTGTTAGAATTGTTGATAATTCCATTTTAACTTTGTCAAAAACATCATTTCTTATATTATAATTCTTTAAGAAAAGAATAAAGTCTTGAGGTGCTGGATGTTTATCATATTTCTTTACAAACTGTTGGACTGCTTTAAAAAGTTCTTGTTGTTCAACTCTTGTAAAATGTTTTGGTTTTAAAATAGGATATGCTTTTTCAAAAAAGCTTTCATTTACAAAGATTTCTCTAAGTATCTGTTGTTCTAATAAATCTTCTATTGTCATGTACTCTCCAGTATTTTTATAATCTCTGCATTATAATCACCACTTCCCCAACTTTTTGCTAATTGAAGACAGTCATTATATCTTCTATTCTTACACAATGTCGTGTCCTTTATTACCATATACATATAAAGAATTTGTCTCAATATTAAAAAACTTTTTATTCTTGGATATTTTACAAATGCGTACTTACTTATGATAAAATAAAACCAAAAGAATCTAAAGGAGAAAATATTATAAAAATGCTTTAAAAACATAATAAAATTGAATTCATCATACCTTAAATCCCCGTATGGAACTTTAAATTTCTCATTTTCTACTCTATTCATATTATTTCTCTAAAAAATGTTTTTCTAGAATTTCAATCATTTCTTCTATAGATTCTTGTTTTTTATCAGGGTCGCTATATGTGAGTCCAAATGCGAAATTGTGTCCTCCCATACTCATAATATAATCTTTTGGTTTAAAATGTCTTTCAAGCAATTCTTTGACTTCTGGATAATCTTCCATCACTCTTACTGAAACTTTATTTCCTGTTGGACTAAATCCAATATAAACTTTACTTCCTGGAAAATCAAATCTTGAATCGCTAATCCATTTCACAGTTGGGAACATAAAGACATTCGGAGTCTGATAAATCAGATTAAGTCTTTTTAACTCTTCATAGTCCCTTTCCTTTTCTTTTAAAATGGTTTCTTCTAGTTTAATAAAGTCTTCTGGTATTTTCCAATCATTTTGAGAAATTCTAAACATAAATTCGTGAATAGAACTAATGCTTAATATTTTCCAGAAAACTTTATCAAGCATAAAACCTTGCTTAAATAGAGTACTATCAAGTTTCCAAGTATCATATGCATCGATGATATCAATAGTTTTTTGTATATTATCGTTTAAAAACATTGAGCCAAATGTATTGTATGTTATTTTTGCAGCGCAAATTGTTGTATCAATGTTAAGCGTGAAGTTATTTTGTTTAGAAAGTTCCTGTAACTTGTCCATATCCTCTTGAAGATATTCGTGGTGGTCAAGATATAAAAATTTCTTATCTGGATTACTTAAAACTATCTCAGAAAGTTTATCAATTTCTTCTCCCTTAAAATTTAAGTCTGATATGATATTCATATCTGTTGGAGTAAAATTAAAAAGCTCCTGTAAAATTCCGTCATATGAAATATTCGTATAAGAATAATCTATTTTTCCCTCTTTGTAAAGATGGAAAAGAGGGAAACAACATCCTATTCCATCCATATCTGTATGTGATATTTGATAAATGCGCATTTATATCCTTTCGTCAATGAGTCTAGAAAAATCAATAAGGCTATCCTGTTCAATTTTTAACATCATTTCTCTACAATCTTCTAATAACAATTTGTATGTTCTAGAACTAGCCTCGTTGTTTCTGTTTTCAGCTTTTAAAAGAGTATTTTCTTCTTTCAAAGATTGTATCTCTTTTTTCATTCGTTCTATTTCCACTTCAGCAGAATAAAGAGCTTCTTCCTTTTGGAAGACGAATGAATTATAAGCATCCTCATAGCTTGAATTGAGTTTTTCCTTTAAACGGGAATTCTCTGCCTTAACGGCTTGATTCTCGGCTTCTAGAGAATCATATGATGAAAGAAATCTCTGTAATTTTTCTCTTTCCACTTTTACCATGTTATTTTTAAAACTTTGAAACATTATAAATCCTTTCGATATAAAAGTTATATCGTTTAATATAAAAATTATATCGTAAAAGATCTTATAAAATGCTTAATTAAAGTTCTTTGGGAATTTTTACAGGTTTGTTAATGTTCATACTTTCTTTGAAATAATCTTCTAAGTGAATTGGTTCCGGAGCAATACCAAAATGGAAAACAGAATTCTTTTTACATTGCTTGCAAGTATAATTGTAAATTGCATCGCCAATCATAATACAGTCAGATTCATCATTTAATGGTTCGCCACACTCACATCGACAAACACAACCGCAATCGTTTAGAATTTTCTTCTCTCTTGTTTTTTGTTTTCTACTTTTAATCCATTCAGTAAATTGGTTAATTATTTTGTTCATTTTTTACCCTCAGATGATATTGTTTTCTTTTTTATCTTTTCAAATTCTTCTTCAGTTAAGAGTTCTAAATATTCCTTTGCTGTACTTTTATTAATACAATAATAGTCTTGAAGAATATCTAATTTCTTTTCAAGCTCTTTCTGCTCTTCAGATTGAGCCTTTGACATCCATTCTATATAAGTTCCTTTAGGAATATTCCTATATGCTATTTTATACATGACATCAGATGGAATGATATCGTGAAAATGATTAAACATCATAGCCAACGGAAAGGATTTAAAGCTTCCTGTTAAAAACTCTGTCAACATATATGAATCTATAACATTTAAATCAACTTCTTCCAAATGGATTTTCTTATTAGATATGTTAAAAAAATATGTGAAAATGGAGTCTTTCTTTTCATCTTCTTCATCTAGCTCTTTCTCTACAGCAACACCCCATTCTTCAAGAAAATTTGAATCAAAAGAATCATCATCAATCGCTTTTAACTTTTTGGATTTCTTTTTAGCCATATCATTTCCTATTTTTTAGAGTCTTTTAAGCTTTCCATATAATCATTATAAGCTTCAATTATGTCTTCTTCGGATACCTGTTCTGTTGTTTCTAATCCGTCTCCAAATAAACTATCTAAAATATATGAAACTTCATCAACGAAAAGTATGACTTCTTTCAATGAACCAAATATATAAATCACTTTTGGTTCGGTTTCAGTTTCTGTAACTATTGAAACTTGTCTCTTCTCAACATCAAATACAAGCCTCATATCTTCAGTTATCTCTAATAAGTTGTATGGTGTTCTATAAAAGAATGTTTTTCTTTCCATGTTATATGTCCTTATATAAGAGAGGAATTCCTCTCTTTTAAATTTTCCAGTTTATTCCCAACCCTTGTATTCTTAATAAGAATGCAATTAATGGAATTTCCTTGTTTAATGCTCTAAAATTCATATCTTGAAATTCTGCTAGAACAGGAACTAATTGTAACTGATCGTGCTCTTCTACAAGAGTATCAATATTTTTCCATATCCAACTATAGAATGTGTCAGGAAGTGATAGGTTTTTCACAGCTCTTTTCATAGCTTTTAAATCAGATTTTTTACTTGCTGCAATCATGTCTAAAAAATTAGATGTATCGCTTGATGTTAAAATCAACTTTCCTGTTGTTGAATTCTTTTGGAGATAATGGATTGCTCCCCTTGCTGATGGGTAATATTGTTTTACAACTTCTGCTAAATCACTCATAGAATATTCTATGTTTTCATTATCTAGAATAAATTTCAATCTATTGAAAAAATCTATTTTTAGTTCTTGTTGATTAGAACTGAAAATTTCATCTAAATCAAACATTTGAAGTCTATTTAAAACAGCAGGAATAATCTTTTCTTTATAGTTTCCTGTTAAAATAAATCTAGCATTAGAACTATAAGCTTCCATGTCGTGTCTTAAACCAGCTTGTGCTTTGGGAGACAGATTATCGCTCTCATCTAAAATAACAACTTTTACTTTGCTTATTGAACTTTTTGATGTTGCATATTTACCGATAGTGGTTCTAAGTACATCAATACCATTATCTTTAGAACCATTTATTTCAATAAAATCAAGACTTAGTTCCTTTAATAAAGCATTATAAATTGAGCCTTTACCCAATCCAGTAGAGCCAAATAACCCTATGCTTGGAATTTCTCCATCTTTTTTCCAACTATTAAACAAATCTTTCATACTCTTTGGAGCAATTAGATCTTCAATACATTGCGGTCTATATCTTTCAACCCATAGATATTCTTCCATGTTTATAATTTTCATTTTTATCCTTTAATAGAAGAGGATTAATCCTCTTCAGCTAGTCTAGCATAGATTCCTTTGATAGAATCATTTTTAATCACAACTGAAATGATAATTTCATTTCCTCTTACTTCGTCTTTGAATGTTTTAACACAAACAATGTCACCAGACTGAGCAATATCATTGTCTTCTAGTTGTAATTTAGCTTCTTGGAATGAATTGAAAAATGTATTTCTATCTCCTTCAAAAAGATCATTGATTTCATCGACAATATCTCCTAAAAGGTTGTTTATATAGATAGAATATTCTTCGTCTTCTTCATCATCAGCTTCATATTCGTCTTCTTCGACATCTTCAGCATCTTCTTCAATTGGAGCTGAATCAATCTCTATAGAAATATGTTCTATTTTAGATTCATTTTCTTCTTCGTTTGCAATGATAATTGAAGTAAAAACATCAAGAAGAAATTTAATAGTTTCCTTTACTCTTTCATCCTCACCTCTAAATTTAAAAGTAAATTCAACTTCTTCATCTTCATAATTGTTTGAGTCAATAATTTCCTTAGATTCCACATTTACTTTTAAAATCTCTTCAATTTCACTAACATCATTTTCAAATGCTTTAGCTTTTTCATTTAAAGAACTTTTTGCTTCTTTAAACTCTTTCAACATAGTGTCAAATAATTTCTCGGCATCGCTACCTAATCCATCAACCAATTCACTTAATCCCAGAGCTTTTAAACTTTGTTTAAATTCTTCATATTTTATTTTTTCCATCTTTGTTCCTTTTGTTTAAAATAGTATTATACTATGTTTTATCTTTAGAGTTTCTTAAAGTTTGTTCAATGAATTAATAAACTTATCAATGACATTTTTATCAAATGTAAAAAACTTCATCAAAAACTTCATCTTCTTATAATAGAGTTTGTATAACCTATGTTTTTTAAAATAATCTTGTTTTTTGAAGTGCTGGATTAAAAAATAAACACTATAAAATCTGTATTGTCCTTGTATAAATCCCTGCATAATTTCGTCAAGAGAATCTTGTATATTGGGTCTCTTTTTAAATTCGTTAAAATCGTTTTCCATCATAAATTCGTAATATGTAATTGAATTTATGAAATTTTCATATTCAGGTTTCCAATCTGAATAGGAATTCAATATGCCAATAAGTTCATTTATTGTAGTTGCATTATTCTTTACGATAGAATATATACAAACTAACATAAATCTACTTCTTGAGAAAGAAGAAAACCTTTCCCAATTAAATGACAATTCAAAAACTTTTGACATTCCTGAAGCTTTTAAAATAGGTTTGTCTAGGGATTGCTTATAAGAAATTAACAATCCCATAGCAATATCATATTGATCGCTTTGATTTAACATACTTAATCACCAGTCGCTTAAATCAGCTTCTTTTTTCTTATCTTCGACTCTTATATAGTTATTACTTTTTAAATCGTCTTCAAGCATTGATTTAAAAAATTTATCACCCTTTAATTCATCTCCAATTTCCATTAAATCTAAACTGTTTTCTTCACAGTAAATTAATATTTTCTCCAACAGTGTGAACCCATTTAATTCTTTTTTCTTAGAAAATTCTAAGATATCCTTTGCTCTTTTTGATAATAACATTCTTCAATCCTTTAAGTTTTTTCAATATAGCTAAACTTTCCATTAGCATCTTTTTTAATTTGGTAAACAGCATTTGTAATGTCGTCTATTGATTTTATTTGTTGTTTATGTGTTATAATAAACACATTTTTTTCTTTAAAATCTTCTTTTAGTATATCCAAAACAAGGTTTGTACCAAATTCGTCTAAACTACTATCAAGAAATTCATCTAAGAAAAGAATATTAATTTTAACAGACATTTCAATGAGTCTTAAAAAGCTGAACAATATAGACAACACAATTCTTTGTTTTTCTCCGTTACTCAACTCAAGATACTCAAATTCTACATCTCTTCTTTTTATAACTTCCTTTAAATCTTTAGTAAGATAAAATTGATACTCTACTTCAAATTTTTCAAGGTATTCGTTTATAAATGTATTGAGAAGAGGTATTTGTGTATCTATAATTTTTCCAGTAATATTCTTGATTGAGATAATATGTTCTAACATATCATAATCATTAATATCCTTTTCATATTGAGCTAACATTTCACCCTTTTCTTTTACAGATATATCAAGCTCTTTAATTTGTTTCTCAGTCTCTTCCGTTGAAATTTCTTTTTGTTGCTTGACGTATTCTATTTCTTGTTCTAATCTTTCTATTTCAGCTTTGTTAGAACTTAATTCTCGTGTCTTCTCGTTATAGAGAAACAACTTTTCTTTATATGCTTGTAGTTTGACTTGTAATTCACTTAATTCACCGTATAAAGCATCTCTCGTCTCTTTAAGTTTTTGTAGTTCTTTAGCTAAAATCTCTATTTCAATATCCCTTGAAATTTCTATCTCTTTAAAAGAAGCTCCACATTCTGGACAAGTGATGTCTGTTGAGTTTTTGTAAGAATCTATATCATTCTGTACAACAAAGAACTTTTGATTGATCTCATTTATTTGAGTTTGTAATTCACTTTCTCTTGCAAATAATGGTTCAAATGCTATTTTTAATTGTTCAAACTTAGTATTATACTCTTCTATTTCTTTATTTTTAGTTAAGAGTTCTTCAATTCTGTCTTGCATTTTCCTTAACTTTTGTTCTTTATGGTTTCTAACTTCTTCGTTTTGTTTTTGTAAATCATAAAGTAAATTTTGTGTTTTGGTTAAATTTTGGGCTGACATATTAAAGACTATTTCTTCTTTTTGTTTAAGAGCCTTTGTTTCATTTTTCTTGACTCTAATCTCATCAACTATTAAGCTGAAAATTTTAGTATCTGTCAATATTTGAAGAATCTCTTCCTTTTCCTTTTGGGTCAGTTCCATAAAGTGTTTTGCATTTTCAACATTAGCTCCAAGAGCAACTAATTGTTTAAAGATGTTTTCACTCATATGTAAAATATCTTGTTCAAGAAGTTTTTGATAATCCTTTGCTGTTGTAAATGGTAATAGATTACCATTTTTATAGATTTCAAACACTGTAGGTTTTAAGCCTCTTTTTATAACAATAATATCATCATCAACATTTACTTCTAGAACAACCAACATTTGTTTATTGTTAAACTTATTAATGAGAGAACCAATCTTTACCTTTGTAAAAGGTTTTCCATACAGTGCATAATTCAAGGCTTGAATTATTGTTGATTTTCCCTGTCCATTTTTACCAACAATTAAGCTTAAACCCTTTTGGAATTCTATTGTTTGTTCTTGGTCGCCATATGTTCCAACATTTTTGAATGTTATCTTTTTAAATTCTATATACATCTTTTATCCTATGAAATCTGAATTTGTTTTTCTTTCAAAGATTCCATTATTTCTTTGAATTTTATCTTTAATCTTTCCTTATCAGTAAGATTACTTTTAGCGATAAATTGTTCAATAAACTCACTAGCATCAAATGAAGACATATTAATATCCGAGGAGCTTTGTTCTCTAAGTTCCTTTAACTCGATATTATTAACGAAATTATACTTGATTTTTTCCTCTTTGATAGAATCTAGAAACTCTTCAAATCCATCAGAAAAAACTATTATCTTAAGATTACTATTTTTTAATAAATCAATATTTTCTCTTATAAAAGTTTTAAATTCTTCTAAGCTAAATCCGAATTCTAAATCATCAAACACTTTAACAAGAATGCTTTCGTTTGAGTTAAAAATTATTTTTACAAATATTGTAGAAGATTTATTTTCTATAAATTCAAGTTCTTTTGTGATGTTGTCAAGAACATAAAATCCTCTTCTATCACCAAAGTCTCCCCAAGTAATTTGATAAGGAGTCCCAATATAATTAATGTTGTTTCTAGAGCCTCTTAAATGGAAATGCCCAGACAGAACCATTTTATCATCAAATAAATCTATGTCTAATCCATCATCACAACTGTGTCCTCTAACCATTTCAAAATTTTTTATTTCAAAATGTCCAAGAATAATCTCACCTCTTATATCTTCTTTTTCTAGATATCCATCAACCAACCAAGGAAATAATTGAATATTATTAATCATCGTAGGCTCATCAAACACTGTAATGAAATTTACCTTTTTAGCTATAATTTTTATTAAGCTAACCTCAAGAGAATCTCTATAATAGATGTCGTGATTTCCTAGAAGACATATAATTTCAATATCTGGTACTAAAATTTGTAAACTGTTAAGAAATTCAACAACCTCATTTAAAAAGTTTATATCAATCATTTTTCTATTATCGAAAAAGTCGCCAACTTGATAAATTCTTTTTATATTATTTTCTTGCATATATGGTATAATTTGCTCTGTAAAGAGTTTCTTTTGATTTTCGAAGAATTCTAAATCGAATGATTTAACACCAAAATGTAAATCTCCCAATATAATTTGTTTCATTAAAGTCCTTTAAATTTTTTTATATTTTTCTGTATTGCTGAAGAGTTAAAATTCATTCTCACTCCTACATCTTTTAAATTTACTAAAGAACCCCTCTTATCCTTGATGCATCCTATCTGGTTTATCATAATTTTCTCATTTTTAAGAACAGTTTCTTCTTTGTCTGAAAAACCAAATACTAAAATATGATTCCCTATAATTTTTATAGAGTCTTCTATAGAATATGTTTTTAATAATTCTTTTAAAATTTCAGTAAGCTTATTACATTTTAAAGAATCTTTCCTTTTGAAGATTCGGTTTCCTTCCGTTTTGAAACATTCTTTAATATGTTGTAAATATCTGTCTCCTTGTCCCTTTCCCACATAGAAAGGTTCATATAATAGACAAAAATTAAGTTTTCCGAGCTTGTATTTTCCTGGTTTGAGGGGATTCAAATAAATGTAGTTATAATACTTTTTCATTCATCCACTAATCCTCCTATTTCTACAACTTTACAATTCTTCGCATAACCATTTGTGAATGTCCAATATCCTGAAATATCGTCAAAGGAAACAATTTTATCCTTATCGATTTCTCTTTCACCATCCTGCATTTCACAAATAAGATATTTGTGTGGTTCATTTTTTATTTTTGTTGCTAAATCAGTTAAATTATAAAAATATGTTAGAGAACCTAAAACAATAGCTCCACTAATAATTTTCATTAAAGTCATTTTTTGTTCCATGATGAGCTCCTTTTCTATATTATATAAAAAAGGAGCTTAATTTTTGCTTAACCTTTAATAAGTTCTTTTCTTATTTCTTGAAGTCTGAAAGCAATATTTGTATCTGACTCCCATTTAATAGGGTCTAGTAGATAATCAACAGCTTCAGATTCTTGTAAGCTTGTTTCTGTCGTATGTAAATTGATAAACTTATCAGTCCATTTAATTGGATTCGTTTTAACTTCAGGATAAATTGATTTTAATCCAATAGCCAGCAATCTTTGGTTTGTTAAGAATTTCACGTATGTTTTTCCAATCTCAGCATTCATTCCTTGAATCGAACCTTGCGAATAAAGATAATCAGCCCATTCAAATTCTTCTTCTGCTGCATTAAAATACATATCATAAACTCTTGGAGTTATTTCTTCCCAAATACCTTTAAACATTGGGTCTCTTTTAAGTTTTTTTATAACCCATTGAGTGAATGCTAAGTGTTTTTTCTCATCTCTTTGAATAAATTGAAGTATTCTAGAACTTCCTGGCATCTTTCCAGTGAATTCAGTAATAGCCCAAATACTTGCAAATCCAAGATAAAATCTAACACCCTCAAGAATATTCATTCCAACCATTGCTATAAAAATGGCCACTTTAAGTTCGTGGATTTCATCTTCAGTTAGACCATTTTCAAAAATTGTTTTATAAAGATATTTTATGGTTAAATCGTAAAGTTTATTTCCATCTTTTACAACAGTTCTTGCTTGACTCATTAAAACATCATTAGACCAAATCTCGTCAAAAACTTCATCTGGATTAGTATAGATATTCTCAATCATATAAGAATAACTTCTAGCATGAATCCTAGATTCAAAATATGTTTGTTCTAAAAGAGTTCCCTCAAATTCAGGATTTGTTGTAAGTTGTCCGAAAGTTAGAATAGGATTTCTTCCCTGATAACTATCTAAAAATTCTAATTTAGACAATTGTTTTGTAAAAATCCACTTCTCAGTTGTAGATAGAGATTGAAAATCTAATCTATCTTTTTGTAATTTTATTTCCTCAGGGAAACCACATGAGACGCTGGAATTGAAGTGCCATATCGCTCAACCAATCAAAATGGTTATCATCAAATCTTTGTGTGTTTCTATGTTTTCCGAAAAATAACGGTTCTTCTTTTAAATTAACTTTTTCTACTGTGTATATTTGTGCTCTCATCTTATCTCCTTATTTTGTTGTTAATTTTATTTATCAGTTTGTCTTTCATTTAATCATAACATATCCTTTGGGATACGGTATGTCTTTATTCCGCAATCGTATATTATTCTATATTCATTTGTCAATTTCATCTCCAAAGATTTCTTTAATATTCTTTCTATGAGCATTATCTAGAGGTTTTTCTAGTATCTCTTCTTTTCTCATTTAAAAATCTTCCTCTTTTAATTTCGTTATGTCTATGTTTAGCTTTCTTAGAAAATCTACTCCGCTAGTATCTCTATAATCATAGATATAAACAACTCTCTTTATTCCAACTG
>Ga0256828_1001401_pt1 | contig 15055 bp, 6 predicted proteins | sample CV88metaG_FD_185993 | JGI IMG/M metagenome (GOLD analysis project Ga0256828, IMG submission 185993) | Hydrothermal vent microbial communities from East Pacific Rise, Pacific Ocean - CV88 | ecosystem: Environmental > Aquatic > Marine > Hydrothermal vents | place: Pacific Ocean: East Pacific Rise...
AATTCTACAATTTGCCTGGTAAATTCAAACTCCCAACCGAAAGTTCCAACCAATGTCCAATCTTTAAAAAAAATTAAATCCAATAGCAGGAGTGGCTTATGTTAAATACAATAAAATCGGGTGAACGACTCCGGGTCGATTTTTCAAAAGTACCTCAAATTTTGGATATTCCCAATCTACTCCACCTCCAGCAAAACTCTTTTAAAGATTTTTTAAACTTGGAAAAGCCGGAGGAGAGTGGGCTCCATAAAATTTTTAAATCGATGTTTCCAATTACCGATTCCCAAAACCGAATTACTATCGAATATTTGGGATTGGAGTTTAAAAAACCAAAATACAGCGTTCGGGAGTGTATGGAAAAGGGATTAACCTACTCCATTCCAATTCGGATAAAAGTACGGTTACTGGTGCACGAACGGGATGAAAAGACTGGCGAAAAAATCGGTATTAAAGATGTTCGGGAACAATACCTCTATATTCGCGATGTGCCGTTAATGACCGACCGGACCAGTTTTATTATCAACGGGGTTGAACGGGTGATTGTAAATCAACTACACCGCAGTCCCGGGGTTATCTTCAAACGGGAGGAAGCTCAAAACAGTAACAAACTCCTCTATTCCGCCCAAATTATTCCCGACCGGGGAAGTTGGCTCTATTTCGAATATGATGTAAAGGATATTATTTATGTTCGAATTAATAAACGACGGAAAGTCCCGGTTACAATCCTACTCCGGGCGATGGACTATTCAAAAGAGGAAATTTTAAAACTTTTTTATCCAATAATTACAATTAAAATCTTTAACAACAATTTTTATATGTCGACTTCCCAATTGGAACCGGGTAAATTGGAATGGCATTTAAAAGATGAAAACGGAAATGTTTTATTGGAAGCGGGTAAAAGATTAACCTCCCGCCGATTGGAAAAAATTAGGACAAAATATGAATGGGTTGAATATCCTTTAGAATTGCTTTTAGACCGAACCTTGGCTGAGCCGGTTTATGACCCATTGACCGGTGAAATTCTTTTCGATAGTTTAACCGAATTGAGCGAACATAAATTAAAACGAATTGCAGAGTCTCAAATTGATGAAATTAAAATCGTCAACGATTTGGCGGAGGGAGTTGACGATTCTATCCTCCGGGCATTTCGACAGGATATTGAAACTTTAAAAATCCTTCGGCAAACTGAGCGGGATAAAGATGGAAACCCGATAGAAAACGAAAACGACCTTGCCCGAATTCGAATTTTTAAAGTTATGAGACCGGGAGAGCCGGCTACTATTCAGGGAGCAAAGGAACTATTTGAAAAACTCTTTTTCGACCCGGAACGGTATGATTTGACCCAAGTTGGACGAATGAAAATGAATCATAAACTGGGATTGGATACTCCAGAATATGTGGGAGTCTTGACCTATCAGGACATTATCCGAACTATTAAATATTTGATTGGAGTTCGGAATGGGGTTGGACAAGTGGACGACCGGGACCATTTGGGGAACCGGCGGATTCGGAGTATCGGAGAGTTACTGGGCAATAAACTTCAAGAGGCTCTTGCCAAAATGCAACGGACTATTCGGGATAAAATGAGCACCGTTACCAATATCAATGACGTTACCCCGATGGACCTCATCAATACTAAAATTATTACCACCACCCTTTTGGACTTTTTCGCCACTGGTCAACTCTCCCAATTTATGGACCAGACAAATCCCTTAAGTGAGGTTGCCCATAAACGGCGGATGTCTGCCTTGGGAGAAGGGGGATTAACCCGGGAACGGGCTGGATTTGAAGCCCGGGACGTTCATCCCAGCCACTACGGTCGAATCTGCCCAATCGAAACTCCGGAAGGTCAAAATATCGGATTGGTAAACACCCTTACAACCTACGCCAAAGTAAATCGATATGGTTTTATAGAGGCTCCCTATCGGTCAGTAAAAAAAGGAATTGTAAACCGGGACATTAACTATTTGACCGCTACCCAAGAGGAGGATAAGGTTATGGTCCCTGCCTCTATTCCGGTGGATGACCAAACCGGTAAAATTAAACAGGAGTTAGTGGAAGCCCGAAAAAATGGAGAAATTATCTTAACCCATAAGGAGGAGGCAAACTATTACGATTTAAATCCCAAAATGGTAGTCGGAGTAGGTGCCAGTTTAATTCCTTTTTTAGAGCACGACGACGCTAACCGGGCTTTAATGGGAGCTAACATGCAACGGCAAGCGGTTCCCCTTTTGAAGACCGAAGCTCCCCTTGTCGGGACAGGAATGGAAAAATATGTAGCCCGGGACGCATGGCAAATTGTTAAAGCCAAACGGCCCGGAAAAGTAATCAAAGTAGACGCCCGGAATATTTACATTATGGGAGAAGATGAAGAGGGAATCGCCTATATCGACCACTATTTATTGGAAAAATATCTCCGAACCAATCAAAATACCTGTTTTGACCAACAACCGATTGTAAAGGTTGGAGATGAGGTAGTTGCCGGTCAAATTATTGCCGATGGACCGTCGATGGATAAAGGGGAACTGGCTCTCGGAAAAAATGTTCTGGTCGCCTTTATGCCGTGGAACGGGTATAACTTCGAGGACGCCATTGTTTTGAGCGAACGGATTAGTATCGACGACGTCTATACCTCCGTCCACATTTACGAAGAGGTATGTGAAGTTAGGGAGTTAAAACACGGAATAGAGGAGTTAACCCCAGACGTTCCAGATATTAAACCGGAATATTTGACCCATCTGGACGAAACCGGGATTGTAAAAGTTGGAACCTATGTAAAACCGGGAATGATTCTGGTCGGGAAAGTCTCTCCAAAAGGGGATGTTCGGTTAACTCCGGAAGAACGGTTGCTCAAAACCATTTTCGGAGATAAAAGCGGTCATGTCGAAAATAGCTCCCTCCGGGCGGGAGCAAGTCTGGAAGGGGTTGTAATCGATGTAAAGGTTTACACCAAAAAGGGGTATGAAGAGGACCCCCGGACCATCGAAGTGAGAGAGGCGGAGCGACAAAAAATAGAGGAAATTTACGACAATAAACTCTCTATAATCGACCAACAGGAACATTTGGCGTTGGTCTCCCTCCTCTCCAGTTCGCCCCTCCAGGAAAGGGTGGAAGTAGAAGGGAGTGGATTTGAAGTAGGGGAGCAGATACCCCGGGAACGATTGAAAGGGATGAATGTTTTTCGTCTTTTGACCCTTTTGCGCTATTATGATAGCTCGATTCGGAAAAAATTTGAAAAGATTCGGAAGCAGTATCAACGGGAGAAAGAGGAGATTCGGAAAGAGCGGGATGAAAAATTGGAGGTGTTGGAGCGGGACGATATTCTCCCCAACGGCGTGGCCAAAATGGTTAAAATCTATATCGCCAATAAGCGGAAAATAAAAGTTGGGGATAAGATGGCCGGTCGGCACGGGAATAAAGGTATCGTCAGTATTATCGTGCCGGAGGAGGATATGCCCTATACCGAAGATGGACGGCCGGTTGATATCGTCCTAAACCCGTTGGGGGTTCCCTCCCGGATGAATATCGGGCAGATTTTGGAAACCCATCTGGGGTTGGTAGGGAAAAAGTTAGGGGAGCAGATAGCTAAACTGCTCGAGGAGCAACGGGCGGACTTGGCCCAAAAATTGCGGGAAAAGATGAAAGAGATTGTAAAAATCACTAAGTTTAGCGATAAATATATAGAATTTCTGGACTCCCTCTCCGACGATAAGCTGTTGGAATATGCCCGAGACTGGGCAAAGGGGGTTAAATTTGCTACCCCAGTATTTGAGGGGGTAAATGAAGAGGAGTTTAGGAAACTTTTCGAAATGGCCGGAATTCCGGCCGATGGAAAGACCCAACTCTATGACGGCCGGACCGGAGAGCCGATTAAAGAGCGGGTCAATGTGGGATATATGTATATGATGAAACTTCACCATCTGGTAGATGATAAAGTCCACGCCCGGAGTATCGGACCATACTCCCTAATTACTCAACAACCGGTAGGGGGTAAAGCCCTCTTTGGAGGTCAACGGTTTGGGGAGATGGAGGTCTGGGCGTTGGAGGCTTACGGAGCCGCCTACAACTTGAAGGAGATGCTGACCACCAAATCGGACGATATCGAAGGGCGAAACCGAGCTTATAAGGCACTGATTGAGGGTAAAAATGTGGATATCGAAGGGTTGTCCGAAACCTTCTTCGTTTTGACCAAAGAGCTGAGAGCGTTGGGACTGGATATCGAGTTCTATAAAAAGGAAGTGGACGATGAAGAGATTTAAATATGTAAAACTGGAGTGGGATGAAGAGACCCGACCAAAGGATATTGATGCTATCCAAATCAAAATTGCCTCTCCAGAGGAGATTTTGTCTTGGTCCCACGGAGAGGTAAAAAAGCCGGAGACCATCAATTACCGGACCCTAAAACCGGAGCGGGACGGTCTCTTCTGTGCCAAAATTTTCGGACCGATTAACGATTACGAATGTCTCTGTGGAAAATATAAAAAGATGAGGTATAAGGGCATCGTCTGCGAAAAGTGTGGAGTTAAAGTTACCACAAAACGGGTTCGGCGGGAACGATTCGGTCATATCGAATTGGTAACTCCTGTCGCCCATATCTGGTATGTGAGCACCCTTCCCAGTCGGATTGGGACCCTCCTCGATATAAAAATGAAAGATTTGGAGCGGGTTCTCTACTACGAGGCCTATGTAGTTTATGAGCCGGGAGAGGCCCCAGTTAAGCGAGGGCAAATTTTGGTGGAGGAAGAGTATCGGAAATTAAAGGAACTTTATGAAGATACCGGCTTCCACGCCGAAATGGGAGCGGAAATAATCCGGCGAATGTTGGAGGAATTGGACCTTCCCGAAATGTTCCAAACTTTAAAAGAGGAGTTAAAGACCACCCGAAGCGAGGCCCGGAAGAAAGAGATAATTAAAAAATTAAAAATTGTGGAAGGGTTTTTAAACTCCGACAACCGTCCCGAATGGATGATAATGACCGTTATTCCGGTCCTTCCGCCCGATTTACGCCCATTGGTCCCATTGGATGGAGGAAAATTTGCAGTTGCTGATGTAAACGACCTCTACCGGCGGGTAATTCACCGAAACCAACGGCTTAAAAAACTAATCGAATTGGACGCCCCAGAAATTATTATCCGGAACGAAAAACGGATGTTACAAGAGGCGGTAGACGCCCTCTTCGACAACGGTCGCCGGGGGAATGCTATTAAAGGGAGCAATAAACGCCCCCTTAAATCGTTGAGCGAAATTATTAAAGGTAAGACCGGACGGTTCCGGCAAAATCTGTTGGGGAAACGGGTCGACTACTCCGGGCGGAGTGTTATCGTCGTAGGACCCAATCTCCGAATGGACCAGTGTGGACTCCCCAAAAAGATGGCATTGGAACTGTTTAAACCCCATCTAATCGGGCGGTTGCGGGAAAAAGGATATGCTACAACCGTCAATCAAGCCAAAAAATTGATAGAGGAAAAAACCACTGAAGTGTGGGAAACCCTCCAGGAAATTGTAGACCAATACCCAGTCTTATTGAACCGGGCTCCTACCCTCCACAAACTCTCTATCCAGGCTTTCCACCCGGTTTTAATTGATGGAAACGCTATTCAACTCCACCCGTTGGTATGTACCGCCTTTAATGCTGACTTCGACGGGGACCAAATGGCGGTCCATGTGCCGTTGAGTCAACAGGCGATAGCGGAAGCCAAAATTTTAATGTTGAGCAGTATGAACATTTTGCTCCCGGCCAGCGGACGGGCTATTGCCGTGCCGTCTCAAGATATGATTTTGGGAATTTACTATCTTTCACTGGAAAGGGAAGGAGCAAAAGGAGAGCATAAACTTTTTGCCTCTCCGGAAGAGGTTTTAATTGCTTTGGAAGAGGGAGGAGTAGACCTCCATGCCCGGATTAGGGTAAAAATACAAGGGCAAGTTGTGGAAACAACTCCCGGTCGAATGGTAATTGGAGCAATTGTTCCAGAATTTGTAGAATTTAGTAACTACAATAAGGTTATGAAAAAGAAAGATATTGGGCGATTGGTCGATTATGTTTATCGAAAGGGAGGATTGGAAATAACTGCCCAATTTTTGGACCAATTGAAAGATTTAGGTTTTAAATATGCAGCCCGGACCGGTATTTCCATTTCGGCGGATGATATTGTGGTGCCTCCGGAAAAAGAACAAATTGTCCAAAGGGCAGTAAAACAGGTAGAAGAGGTGCAGGAGCAGTATCAAAAGGGACTTTTGACCGAACAGGAACGGTATAACAAAATTGTAGATATTTGGACTAAAGCCAATAGTGAAATTGCCAAACGGCTGACCAGTTTAATGAAAAAGGATAAAGGAGGGTTTAATTCCATCTATATGATGGCTGATTCGGGAGCCCGGGGTAGTGCAAGTCAGATTCAACAGTTGGCTGGGATGCGGGGATTAATGGCAAAACCGAGTGGAGAAATTATCGAAACTCCAATTATTTCCAACTTTAAAGAGGGCTTAAACGTATTGGAATTTTTTATTTCAACCCACGGAGCCCGGAAAGGGTTAGCCGATACCGCTCTCAAGACTGCCAACGCCGGTTATTTAACCCGTCGATTAGTGGATGTTTCCCAAAACTTTAAAGTTACAATGGAGGATTGTGGAACCCACGAAGGGGTAGAAGTTACCGATATTGTCGATGGAGCCGCAATTGTAGAATCTTTAGAAGACCGAATTTACGGTCGGGTTTTGGCTGACGACGTATACGATCCAATTACTGGCGAACTTCTCTATCGGGATGGAACCCTAATTACCGAAGAAGAGGGAAGGGAAATTGTCCGACGGGGGGTAAAATCGGTCAAAATTCGGAGTGCCCTCACCTGTAAAGCTACAAAAGGTATTTGCTCCAAATGTTACGGGATGAACTTGGCGGAGCGAAAATTGGTAAAAGTTGGAGAAGCGGTCGGGATTTTGGCAGCCCAATCTATCGGGGAGCCGGGGACCCAGTTGACCCTCCGGACTTTCCACACCGGGGGGGTTGCTGGCTCGACCCAAGAGGAACGGGAAGTTAGAGCTACCCGCCACGGCTATGTCCGCTACTACAATATCGAGACCTATATTCGGGAAAAGCGAAAAATTGTAGCCAACCGCCGAAATGCAGCGATTTTATTGGTAGAGCCTAGGATAAAAGCTCCCTTCGATGGAATAGTAACTACCGAAACCCAACACGAAGAGGTAGTGGTTGAAATTAAAGGGATTCAGGGAGAAATAAAAAGATTTTCCCTCCGGAAACGGGAAATTGCAAAAGAGATAGATTTGGCAGGGGTTGGGGATAAACCGGAAGGAAAACTTTATTTACCCTATAAAGACAAAAGGGTTAAAGCGGGAGAAGCAATAGTCGAAATGATTAAGGAAGCGTGGTTTATTCCCCAGCGAATTCCTTATGGAGCTGAATTAAAAGTGGAGGATAATGAACCGGTTCCAATGAGAGTAATTGCTAAAGAGGGAGGAGAAGTCCGTTTTTATCGATTGGTTGGAGACTATTTGGAACCGGTAGAAAATATCTCTACCGATACAGAAATTGGAGAGGGATTGGAACAGAAAGGGATTTTTGCGGTAATTGTGGATAAAAATGGACGGGAAGCGGAGCGACATTACATCATTCGGGGGAGTCGGATTTTAGTTAAAAATCGGGCAGAGGTTACAGCGGGAACTGTTATAGCTGAGCCGACTGGACCAGAATCCAAAATTATTGCGGAATGGGACCCCTTTGCAAATCCTATTTTGGCGGAAGGAAGTGGGATAATCCAGTTTGAGGATATTGTAGACGGGTATACAGTGAACACCCAAGTGGATGAACTGACTGGAGAAGGGCGAATTATTGTAAAAGAGTATCTTCCAAAAGGGCATATTCCCCGGATATTATTGGTTACTCCTGACCGAACCTATGAATATACCCTTGAGCCTAAAAGTGTAATTCACGTTCGAGAAGGACAACAGGTCGGAGAAGGGGAGGTTTTGGCAAAGGTTCCAAAGGCAGTTGCAAAATCGACTGACATTACCGGAGGTCTTCCCAGAATTAGTGAGCTATTTGAAGCCCGTCGTCCCAAAAATCCCGCAATTCTGAGTGAAATCGATGGAATTGTTCACATTGGAGAAAAAGTCCGGAATAAGCAGAAATTAATTGTAGACGGAGGAGAGATGGGAACCCGGGAATATTTAATTGCATCTAATAAACAGATTTTGGTCCACGATGGGGATTTTGTTCACGCCGGGGAGCCCTTGACTGACGGTCAAATTTCCAGTGCCGACATTTTAAAAATTAAAGGAGAAAAAGCCTTCCAACAATACATTTTGGCGGAAGTTCAAAAAGTTTACCGCCTTCAGGGGGTAAATATTAACGATAAACATATTGAAATTATTATCAATCAAATGTTACGGCAGGTTAAAATCGTGGATTCTGGAGATACCAAGTTTATTCCGGGAGATTTGGTAAGCCGAAAAGTCTTCCGGGAAGAAAATAGCCGAATAAAAAAATTGGGAGGAGAGCCAGCCATTGCCGAGCCGGTATTGGTGGGAATTACCCGGGCAGCAATCCAATCCGACAGTTTTATTTCCGCCGCTTCATTCCAAGAGACTACAAAAGTTTTGACCGAAGCCAGTATTCAAGGGAAATTCGACTATCTGGAAGACTTTAAAGAAAACATTGTAGTGGGCAGGATTTTGCCGGTTGGAACGGGAATGTTTTTCCATCGGGACCGGGAAGCAACATTATTGCGAATAGAGGGCAAAAAATAGCCCAAGGAGGTATTTAAATGTTTGGTTTAATTAAAAAAGGGTTAAAAAAAACCCGGGAAGTAATTAGAGCAGTAGTAAAAGGGGAGGTATCCCCTCCCAATCCCAATTCCACTATCAGAGAGAATTTAAACTCCTCTCAAACTTCCCGTTCCAGAAGGATTGGAAAATTATCCCGGGAGGTTGTGGAAGAGGCTTTAATTGAAGCGGATATCGATTACGATTTGGTGGAAGAGATTGTTTCAAAACTTCCCCGGGAGGTAAAAGAAGAAAAACTGAAAAAGGTTTTAGGAGAATATCTACCGAGCACCACTCCAAAATTGGAAATTACCCAATCCCCTTACACCATTCTGGTAATTGGAGTAAATGGAGCAGGGAAAACAACCACAATTGCCCGACTTGCCTATCGATTTTTAGAGGAAGGGAGGTCGGTGATTTTGGGAGCAGGGGACACCTTTAGGGCGGCGGCAATTGAACAGTTGACCCTTTGGGCAGAGCGGTTGGGAGTCCCAATTGTAAAAACCCGACAGGGACACGATTCGGCAGCGGTTGCCTACGATACTATTGCTAAAGCAAAAGCAAAAGGAATTGAGGTTGTAATTATAGACACTGCCGGTCGCCTCCACAATAAAAAAAATCTCCAAATGGAACTTCAAAAAATGGTTCGGGTAATAAAAAAAGCTGACCCGACCGCTCCCCATAAAACCTTTTTAGTAATTGATGGAACCCAGGGAAGTAGTGCAATTAACCAAGCTAAAACCTTTAATCAGTTGGTAGGAGTGGATGGAATTATTATTACAAAATTGGATGGGACTGCCAAAGGTGGAGCAATTTTTTCAATTGTCCGGGAATTGAAATTGCCCATTTATTTTGTTGGGATAGGGGAAAAGGAGACTGATTTAATTCCATTTGACCGACAGGAATATTTGGAGGGAATTTTAGAAGCCCTTTACGGAACTTAAAAGCTTTCTCCCTTCAAATTTCTGTTTTCCAACCTGTTTCAACCTCCCTTTTTTTCTAAAATATTCCCTTTAGCTTTTCAACTTTCAGTAGTATTGGGATTAAAAGTGGTAAAATTTATCTTAACTATTCCAAAAGGAGAAAAATGGCAACCCTACTGATAATTGGAGCGGGGGGCGTCGGACGGGTCGCCACCTTTAAAGCGGCCGCCAACAGTCATATTTTTGAAAAAATAGTGTTGGCCAGTCGAACCAAATCCAAATGTGACCAGATAGCCCAATTTATCCGGGACCGGTTGGGGGTGGAGGTTGAGACCGCCCAAATCGACGCAATGGATATAGAGGCTACCGCCCGGCTGATAGAGGAGACCGGGGCGGAGATTGTGCTAAATGTGGCCCTACCCTATCAAGATTTGGCGATAATGGAGGCCTGTTTAAAAGCGGGGGCCCACTATGTGGATACCGCAAACTACGAACACCCCGACGAGGCCAAATTTGAGTATAAACTCCAATGGGCGAAAGATGAAGAGTTTAAAAAACGGGGAGTATTGGCCCTGTTGGGGAGTGGGTTTGACCCGGGGGTTACCAATGTGTTTACCGCCTATGCCGCCAAATATCTGTTGGACGAGATAGAGTATCTGGATATTTTGGACTGCAACGCCGGGGACCACGGCTACCCCTTCGCCACCAATTTTAATCCAGAGATAAATATCCGGGAAATTACCCAAAAAGGGCGGTATTGGGAAGATGGGAAATGGGTTGAGGTGGAGCCGATGTCGGTAAAGATGGAGTGGGAGTATCCGGGAGTTGGAACCTACCCCTCCTACCTCCTCTACCATGAGGAGTTGGAGAGTTTGACAAAAAACTTCCCTTCCATCAAACGGGCCCGATTTTTTATGACCTTTTCCGATAAATACCTCTGGCACCTCCGAGCGTTGCAAAATGTGGGTATGACCTCCATCGAGCCGATAGAGATTTGCCCCGGCTGTAAAATCTCTCCGATGGAGTTTTTGAAAAAGGTATTACCCGACCCGGCCACCCTCGGTCCCCGCACAAAAGGGGAGACCCATATCGGAGTGGTGGCCACCGGATATAAAAACGGGGAACGGAAGCGGTTTTACATCTACAATATCTGCAATCACCAGTGTGCCTATCGGGAGACCGGGGCCCAATGTGTCAGTTATACCACCGGAGTGCCGGCAATGATAGGGGCGAAACTGATTGCCACCGGGGAGTGGAGCGGGGTTGGGGTTAAAAATATGGAGGAGTTTGACCCGATGCCGTTCCTCTACCAGTTGAATAGCCAAGGGCTGCCCTGGTTTGTAGAGGAGTTACCGATTGGAAAATCACCTATAGATTGACCAATGACTATTGGACTATATTTAACAAAAGGGAGGTCAAGAGAAAAGAATATTATCGCTAAAGCTTAAAACTGCCTAAAAGAGGAGGTTTATTTTTAGGAAAAAGGAGTAAAATTGAAAGGGCGACAAATGGGGAAAAGGGTTTTGGTGGGAGTTTTAGTTGGAGGGATTATAATTGGAGGAATAGGAATTTCCGGTTGTATGGAGGGAGGTAGAGCCCTCTCCCAATGTAAAATTGCTGGCACTCCCGCTCCCCGATGGGTTTGTGAGCCGGCAACCGACCCGGTGGTTGTAGAAAGGGGATTGGTCTGGGCGGTGGGCAGTGCCGATGAAATGCCCTTAGACGCCCAAAAGATTGTGGCAACTGGCAATGCCCAGGAAAATCTGGTGGAAAAATTGGTAAAAGAGTTTCCCAAAATACCTCAGCCAATCATTAAAGGGGTGGTAAAAGGACAATATAGAACCTTGAGGGTTTGGAGGAATCCCTCTTCTAAACAACTCTATCTGTTGCTGGTTTTACCCCGTTCCATTGTGGAAAAATTGAATCGGGTTGCCCTTGAGCGGAAGGAATTAAAAGAGGGAAGAGAAGGGTTTTCAAAAAATGGAAAAAGGGAAAAACAGGAGAAGTTTAAAAATGGCAACCGAGAAGGGATAAAATCTAAAGTAGAGAAAAAGGGAACAGGGCAAAAAAAAGGGGAAGGGGGAAACAGGTTAACCCCTTATCCTCCTCCGACCAATCCACCGGTTGCTCCTCCTCCCAATCCTCCCGTCTCCGATAAAAATAAAACCGAAGTTAAATACAAAATTCCAAAACCAACTCCTCCTGCTCATCTCCCTGACCGCCCAATGGATAGAGTTATTCCAAAGCCGAAACCGACAAATCCACTTCCACCACCTCCCACCGGAAAAGCCCGGATTATCCTATCCCCAATTTCTCCTCCTAAAAACCTCCAGCAACTTGATCCCTCCCTCCGGAAATAGGGTAAAAACCGGTCTGCTTTTTTTCCTCTTTCTCTTTAAAAGATATCAAACTTACTATTAAGTAACAATCAGACAAATCACCAACCCCCTTCCCTTTTCGGAGAGGGAAACCGGAAATTAGAAGATTAAAAGCCCAAATTGGTATGGGTTAAAACAGGGCTCTATTTTTCAGATACAATTTTTCCTTCCGAATGTTAATATACCTTCTAAAAAAAGGGTTCTAATGGAATTACAAAAGTGGATATTAAAAGCGGAAGGAATTTTGGGTATTAAAATTGCTGGGGTTACAGTTGGAGAAATTATTATGGGTGGGATAGTCTTTCTCCTCTTCCTCCTATTCCGTCGCCATTTAGCCCGATGGATTTTGGAGGGATTGAAAAAAATTGTAGTTACCACTTCCACCAAAATTGACGATAAACTGTTTCAAGCTGGACAAGCACCTCTCCGATTCCTTTTTAGCATATTTGGTTTTTTTATGTTTCTGACAATTACCGGTTTTTTAAACGATTTTACCTATGGGGTTATTAAAAGTGGAATAATTTTTGATTTAAGTTGGTTTCTCTACAATATAACCAGAGAATTTGAGGAGGAAATTCACCATTTTATGGGAAAGGTAAGTAAAACTTCCCGGGAACTGGTCTCCTTTCTAATTAAAGGAGGGCGGGTTTTGATTATCCTTTTGGGAGGAGTGGCGGTTTTGCAAGAATGGGGAGTCAATGTTACCGGGTTTATCGCCTCCTTGGGACTGGGAGGGTTGGCCTTCGCTCTGGCCGCCAAAGATACCGCCGCCAATATTTTCGGTGGGATAGCAATTTTGACCGATAACATTTTTAAAATCGGGGAGTGGATTAAAGTTGGGGAGGCTGAAGGAATTGTGGAAGATATCGGAATTAGAACTACCAAAATTAGGGCTTTTGATAAAAGGTTAATTATTGTGCCCAATGCCAAAATAGCCAACTCCAATGTGGAAAACTTCTCCCGCCGGGACCGGCGACGGGTGGTAATGCGGATAGGGCTTACCTACTCCACCACTAAAGAGCAGATGGAGCAGATTTTGGGTCGGCTCCGGGAGTATCTCCTCTCCCATCCGATGGTCCACAACGACCCCCTTTTGGTCTATTTCGACCAGTTCGAGGATAGTAGCCTCTCTATTTTCTGTTACTTCTTTATCTCCACCGCCGATTGGGAGGAGTATCTCAAAATTCGGGAGGAGATAAATTTAGCGATAAAAGGGATAGTAGAAGAGGCGGGGGCGGAGTTCGCCTTCCCCTCCCAAAGTCTCTACCTCGAAACTCCGGTGATAACAGCTCCTATCCATTCCAAAGAAAAAACTTCAAAATTTAACCAATCCCTTCCAAAATAATCACTACCTCCCTTTTGGTAGAATATCGAAAAAACCCTTATTTAAAATAAAGGATTGGAATGATAAAGTATAATCCCGCCCAATTTGAGTCGGAAGTATATAAAATTTGGGAGAAAAGGGAGTATTTTGAAATTAAAAATAGTAAAAATGGGACCTTTTCAATAATGATGCCCCCTCCCAATGTGACCGGCCGACTCCACATCGGCCACGCCCTCACTTTTACCCTTCAAGACATTATGGTCCGGTATAAACGGATGGACGGCTACGCCACCCTCTGGCAACCGGGGACCGACCACGCCGGGATTGCCACCCAAAATGTGGTGGAAAAGCAGTTGTTGGCCCAAGGAATTAGAAAGGAGGAGTTGGGCCGCGAGGAGTTTTTAAAACGGGTCTGGAAGTGGAAGGAGGAGACCGGTGCCACAATAACCCGTCAACTCCGAAAGTTGGGGGCGAGCCCCGCTTGGAGTCGGGAGCGGTTTACAATGGACCCGGGACTCCAACGGGCGGTGCGGGTCGCCTTTAAAAAGCTCTACGACGAGGGGTATATCGTCCGGGGAAAATATCTGGTTAACTGGTGTCCGAAAGATGGAGCGTTGAGCGATATCGAGGTGGAATATAAAGAGGTAGAGGGAGAACTGGTCTATATCCGCTACCCGTTGGCCGATGGGAGCGGAGAGGTGGTGGTGGCCACCACCCGGCCGGAGACCTATTTCGGAGATACCGCCGTCATGGTCCATCCAGAGGACGAGCGGTATAAACACCTCATCGGTAAGAGGGTAAAACTACCGTTAGTGGACCGGGAAATTCCGATAATTGCGGACCCAATAGTGGATAAAGAGTTTGGGACCGGAGCTGTAAAAGTTACCCCGGCCCACGACCCCAACGACTACCAAGTGGGTCTCCGCCACAACTTGCCGATGATTTCGGTATTTGATGAAAAAGGGGTCCTCAACTCCTACGCCGGGGAGTTTGAGGGAATGGACCGGTTGGAGGCTCGCCCCAAAATTGTTGAAAAGTTGGAACAAGAGGGCTTTATCGTTAAACGGGAACCCCACACCCATTCGGTCGGCCACTGCTACCGGTGCGGGTCGGTAATCGAGCCCTACCTCTCCACCCAGTGGTTTTTGAAAAAAGAGGTGGCAAAAGAGGCGATAGAGCGGGTCAACCGGGGAGAGGTGAAATTTTTCCCTCCCCAGTGGCTCAACAACTATAACGCCTGGATGCGGGAGCTCCGGGACTGGTGCATCTCCCGCCAGCTCTGGTGGGGACACCAGATTCCGGTCTACTACTGCCGAGAGTGTGGCCACCAGTGGTGCGAAGTGGAAGAGCCGACCCAATGTCCCAAATGTGGAAGTAAAAACTTCTATCAAGACCCCGACGTGTTGGATACATGGTTTAGTTCCGCCCTCTGGCCCTTTTCTACCCTCGGATGGGAAAATGGGGAGTGGGGGAAGGGGACCAAATGGCAAGAGGGGGATTTGGAGCGGTTCTACCCCAACTCTCTTTTGATTACCGGGTTCGATATTCTCTTCTTCTGGGTGGCCCGGATGATTATGATGGGGGTCCACTTCCTAAAAGAGGTGCCGTTTAAAGATGTCTACCTCCACGCTTTGGTGCGGGATGAGAAGGGG
>Ga0256828_1001402_pt1 | contig 15048 bp, 13 predicted proteins | sample CV88metaG_FD_185993 | JGI IMG/M metagenome (GOLD analysis project Ga0256828, IMG submission 185993) | Hydrothermal vent microbial communities from East Pacific Rise, Pacific Ocean - CV88 | ecosystem: Environmental > Aquatic > Marine > Hydrothermal vents | place: Pacific Ocean: East Pacific Rise...
ATTGGCATTTGCCATTGGTCGCTCATAAGCATATTTGTCCCAAAAATCAGGCTCACTACATCCAATACATCCTCGTCCAACTCCTACAGGCCAATTGACACCCTCGTTATATCTAATAATTGAACAGTTATTAAATGTCATAGGACCTTTACATCCAACTTTATAGAGACAGAAGTTATTTTTTGCTCCCTCATCTCCCCACTCTTCTACATATTCACCTGCGTCAAAGTGAGCTCTTCTTTCACAGTTATCATGAATTCTATATCCAAAAGCAAATTTTGGACGAAGTAGAGAATCAAGTTCAGGAACTTGCCCAGTTAGAACATAATGCAAGATTACCCCTACCATATTGGATGGATTTGCAGGACATGCAGGGATATTAATAATTGGTTTACCACTAACTACATCCATAACTCCCTTTGCATCTGTTGGGTTTGGAGCTGCTGCTGGTATTCCTCCAAAAGTAGCACAACTACCTACTGCTACAATAGCAGCCGCATCTTTTGCAAGTCTTTGTAGATGGTCTATAAAAGTCTCTGCCTTAGCTCCAATAGTTCCAAAATGTCCATCAATCCCCATAGGAACAGAACCCTCAACAAAGAGTAGATATTTCCCCTTAAAGGTCTCAATAGCATCTTCGAGTTGTTTTTCAGCCTGATGACCTGATGGAGACATCAAAGTCTCATGAAACTCCAATGAGATAATATCAAGCACAATCTCATCAATCTTTGGTCCATCACTTCTAAGAAGTGCTTCAGAGTTTCCTGCACAATCTTGAAGCTCTATCCAAACAACAGGAACTCTATTCATCATCACAGCAGCTTCAGCTACTAATGGAGTAAAAGAGGCAGGAAGCATAAGCATAGCAGTTGTAGCACTTGCCCATTTGAGAAAATCTCTCCTATCTATCCCCTCATCCTCTATAGCATTTTTAAAATCAATTCGATTACTAACAGGAGCTAACTTTTTTAGCTCATCAAGTCTAGCTCTACATTGTGTATAAAGCTTTTCATAGTAGGCTTCACCTCTATTGGTATCAACCTTGGCACTCTGTGCCGTAAAGAGACTCTTTACGGACTCTTGTTTATCTATAGCCATCTACTTCTCCTTTTTAACCTTGGTTTAGGTTTTAATTGAATATTCATTCACTATTCTAAAAAAAGCAAACTTAAAGAATAATGAATAGTAATTCAATTTTTAAAAAGAGTTCTATTTTACTATTTTTGATACAAAAAAAATATTTGTTATGTTTTATTATGTTATATATTTTTTTATTAAAAATATATTTATTTATTGTTCCACATTTATGATTTAGGAATTTAAAGATATAATATATCCAAAAAGAGAGTCATATATGGACAATAAAATAGCAATAATTGGTTTAGGTTATGTAGGGTTACCTTTAGCTCATGCTTTTTCTTCAAAATATAAAGTAGTAGGTTTTGATATAGCACAATGGAGAATTGATGAACTTTCAAATGGATTTGATAGAACTTTAGAGCTTAGTGAAGAGCAGGTAAAAGAGGCTATATCAAATGGTATGGAATTTACTAATAAGTTAGAAGATATTTCTGATTGTAATATATATATAGTAACAGTTCCCACGCCAATAGATAAGCATAAAAAACCAGATTTAACACCTCTTTTAAAGGCTAGTGAAACAGTTGGAAAGGTGCTTAAAAAAGGTGATATTGTAATTTATGAAAGTACTGTTTATCCAGGGGCTACCGAAGAGGAGTGTGTACCAATTTTAGAGAGTGTTTCAGGACTTAAATTTAATACAGATTTCTTTTGTGGATACTCTCCTGAGAGAATTAATCCAGGGGATAAAGAGCATACTGTTACAAAAATTTTAAAAGTAACATCAGGCTCAACTCCAGAAATAGGAGAAGAGGTTGATAAATTATACTCAAGTATTATAACAGCAGGAACACATCTAGCACCATCAATAAAAGTAGCAGAAGCTGCAAAAGTTATAGAAAATTCTCAAAGAGATATAAATATAGCCTTTGTAAATGAGCTTTCTATGATATTTAATAAACTAGGAATTGATACAAATGCTGTACTTGAAGCAGCTGGGACTAAGTGGAATTTTTTAAATTTTAAACCTGGGTTAGTTGGTGGACATTGTCAAATAGGAAAAGAGACTATTATAGTCAAAGATAGTAATGGAGTTCGAGTTAGCACTTTTGAGGATATTGTTGATGAGTTAGAGACTCAAAAAGAGATGGATTATTATGGAACTACTCTTAAGTTTCCAAAAGATAATTATGAAGTATTGTCTTTTAATCCATTTAATGAAAAAACAAAATTTGAAAAAGTAAAGGTTTTTACAAAACGAGAATATAATTCTCTTATTAAAATCAAAACATCTATAGGAAAAACTATTACTGTTTCAGATAAACACCCTATGATTGTAAAAGAGAATAATCAATATAATGTTAAATTGGCAAATGAATTAACTATAAATGATAAAATTCCAGTTATTACGACTCTTCCTATAATATATAAAAATGAGACTATTAATCTTATAGATTTATTTAAAGATAGTGAGATAAAAATTAGAGTTAAAATCAAAGATGATAGTTGGAAAAACTATTCTAAGTTTATTTCAAAAGAATATTTAAATGTTAAAGTATCAAATTTTAATTATTTTGATTATTTGCCATTGGATAAATATTTATTAATTAGAGATAGACTAAATATTGATGAAAGTAAATTACTTTTAGTTACAGGTAGAGGCTCCTCATTTTCTATAGTACCAGCAATATTTAAAATAGATGAGGAGTTTGCAAGATTTATAGGATATTATTTAAGTGAAGGTTGTATAACTAAAGAAGAAAAAACTATTAGAGTGAGAATTTCAATAAATAAAGATGAGAAACAACTATTAGCTGATATTTTATCAATTATTAAAAAGTGGAATATGAGTTACTCTATTTATCAAGATAAAAATTTTAATTCTCAAACTATAAAAATTTCAAATCAACTTTTTGGACTGATGTTAGAGAGCTTAAAAGTAGGAAAAGATAGTTATGATGTTTCAATTCCCGATAAAATCTTATTTAATAATGACTCTATTCGTTGGGAATTGATTAAAGGGTTATTTAGAGGTGATGGAGGTTTTAGTTTTCCTTCAAAATTATCATATTTTACTAGTTCTAAAGAGATGTTTGAACAGATAGTTTTATTACTTCACCATTTTGATATTTTCCCTTATAATTATAATAGAGAAGGGTTATTAGAAATTAGTGCAGTAAATGAGCTAAAAAAGTTTAAAGATGTATTTTTAGATAATAAAAAAGAAAAGTTAGATACTGCTATAAGTCGTATTTCTAAATCCATTAAATCTAAAAATTTTGATAAAGCTGATGATTTTTTTATTGTTAATATTAAAGATATAGAAAAAGAAGAAAAAGAGACATCTATTTATTCTATGGAAGTAGCTAATACTCATAATTATATTACTACAACAGGTATTATGACACACAATTGTATTGGAGTTGACCCATATTATTTGACTCATAAAGCTCAAGAGGTAGGATATAATCCAGAGATTATTTTGGCAGGAAGAAGACTTAATGATAATATGGGTATATATGTAGCAAACCAAGTTATAAAATTAATGATAAAACAGGGTAAAAGAGTTGAGGGTGCCAAGGTTTTAGTTTTGGGTATTACTTTTAAAGAGAATTGTCCTGATATTAGAAATAGTAGAGTTATAGATGTTATACGAGAATTGGAAGATTTTGGTTGTAAAGTTGATGTAAGTGATTATTGGGCTGATAAAGATGAAGTACAAAGAGAGTATAATATAGAGTTAAAAAAAGATACAGAAGTTGATATACCAAGTTATGATGCAATTATATTAGCAGTTGCACATAATGAGTATAAAAATTTAGATTTAAAAGTAAGTGACCAAGTTGTTTTTGATATTAAATCGGTATTAGATAGAGCCGATGGAAAGTTATAAAAGTTATTAAGGAGTATATTTGAAAAATATTTTAGTTACAGGTGGAGCAGGGTATATAGGTTCACATACTTGTATTTTATTGATAAAAGCAGGATATAATGTTGTTGTATTTGATAATTTTTCCAACTCATCAATTGAGAGTATAAAAAGAGTTGAAAAAATAGTGCAACAATCTATTCCTGTAGTAGAAGGTGATATTAGAAGTAGAAAAGATTTAAAAACTGTTTTTGAAAATTATAAGATAGATGCAGTAATACATTTTGCAGGATTAAAAGCTGTAGGAGAGTCTGTAGAGAAACCATTAAAATATTATGATAATAATGTAGCAGGTACGGTTACTTTGTGTGAGGTTATGAGTGAATATGGGTGTAAATCTATTGTATTTAGCTCTTCTGCTACAGTTTATGGAGACCCTCACAAAGTTCCTATTCAAGAGAATTTTCCTCTAAGTGCTACTAATCCATATGGTAGAAGTAAGCTTTTTATAGAAGAGATACTTAGAGATGTATCTGTTTCAGATAGTGAATGGAAAATAGTTTTACTTAGATACTTTAATCCAGTAGGGGCTTATGAGAGTGGAGATATAGGAGAAGACCCAAGTGATATACCTAATAATTTAATGCCATTTGTATCTCAGGTAGCAGTAGGCAAAAGAGATTATTTAAGAGTATTTGGAGATGATTATCCAACTCATGATGGAACAGGAGTTAGAGATTATATTCATGTTATGGATTTAGCTGATGGTCATGTAAAAGCTCTTGATAAGATAGATAGTTTTGATAAGGTTATGACTATTAATTTAGGAACAGGTAATGGGTATTCTGTTTTGGATATGGTTAAAGCTTATGAAAAAGCATCAAATAAAGAGGTGCCTTATAAAATAGTCTCAAGAAGAGATGGAGATATAGCAGTATGTTATGCAGACCCAAGTTATGCCAAAGAGGTTTTAGGTTGGGAAGCAAAAAGAGATTTAGAACAGATGTGTAAAGATAGTTGGAGATGGCAATCTAAAAATCCAAATGGGTATAGAGGTTAATATAAAAAATATAATATTAATTATATTAATACCATTTTTTTTAAATGCGTCTAAAAATGAGGATAAAGTAATATTGGCATCTATGTATCCTTATACTGTAAAAGGTGTTACATATTATCCTCATAGAGTAGCAGTTGGAGATAGCAAATATATTTTGGCATCTTGGTATGGAGAGTATTTTCATGGTAGAAAAACAGCTATAGGTGAGACTTATGATATGTATGGATATACTGCTGCTCATAAAACTTATCCATTGGGTACAATACTATTAGTAACCAACCCCAAAAATGGAAAATCTCTAAAAGTTCGCATAAATGATAGAGGACCTTTTTGGAATAATAGAGAGCTTGATTTATCTATGGGTGCTGCTGAATATTTGGGAACAAAACAGGAGGGTGTAGCCAAAGTAAAGATAGAAGTTTTGTCTGTTCCCTCTGTTATTAACTCTTTTCATCCTACTAAAGGAGTAACTCCTTTAAAACCACACTACAATATAGGATATACAGCAAGTAGTTATGCCTCTATTGATAAAAATACAGAATTCGTTTCTATAGAGATTGGAACTTTTCTCAAAAAACAAGAGGCTGAAAAATATTTAAAAAAATTAAAAAAATATTTACCTAAAGCCAATATTTTTGAAAAAGATTATAATTATAAAATCAAATTTTCTTTAACAGCAAAAGAGAATTTGGTAAAAGGTGAATTAAAAAAATTAAAGAAAAAAGGGTTGATTACAGGTTATGGTATATGTTGGAGTTATGATTAGTTAAGGAGTTTATCTATATAATAAGGTTTAAACCTGATTGAATTCAGGTTTTAATATAATAAAGGAAGATTAATAATTTATGGTAAAAAGAGGTTCGTTTAAGATATTTTCGGCTGTATTACATGCCCTATTTCTTAGGGAGCTTAGTATGCGTTTCTCTTCTGGAAGAATGGGGATGTTTTGGACTTTTTTTGAGCCTTTTTTGCAAATTTTGATTTTTGTTATGATAAAAATAGTACTTTTTGGTTCAAATGAAAATAGTTTTGATTTTGCTGTTTTTTTGGCACTAAATTTTACGGCTTTTAATCTATTTAAAAATATTGTAATTAAAGCAATAGCTTCATTTAAGGCAAATAAAGCTTTATTTTTATATAAACAGGTAAAACCTATAGATACAATTATAGCTAGGACTATGGTGGAGATATTTATATCAGCTATAATTATATCTATTTTTCTTTTTATAGGTTTTTTCTTTAATTTTGATATAAATATCAAAGATTTAACAATGGTTGCATTTGGATTTCTATTTTTAATTATTTTTTCATTTGCTTTAGGTACTTTTTTGGCAGTTACTAATGTCTTTGTAGATAGTATTTCTAAACTAATTAATTTTATTATGACAGCATTAATGTTCTCTTCAGCTGTATTTTATAATATAGATATTTTACCTATAGATTTGCAAAATTTATTATTATTTAATCCGTTAACACATTTTATGGAGATAATACATGGGTCTTATTTTTATGCTTTAAGTGATGGTTTGGTTTCATATGAGTATATAGCTATTTGGACTTTATCTTTATTATATATAGGATTATGGTTATATAGTAGATTAGAAAAGAGGATAATATCTATATGATTGAATTAATAAATGTATCTAAATCATTTAAAACAAAACATGGTAGAAAATATATTTTAAAAGATATGTCTATAGTAATACCATCTGATAAAAACATAGGTATATTGGGTAAAAATGGAGCAGGGAAATCAACTATTATGAGAATGTTAGGACAAATCGAATTTCCAGATAAGGGTAAGATTATATCCAAAAATAGTTTTTCTTGGCCATTGGGACTTAGTGGTGGTTTTGTTGGTAATATGACAGGCAAAGCAAATATAAAATTTGTATGCAGACTATATGGTAAATCACATAAAGAGATGCAAAAGATAGTAGAGTTTGTAAAAGATTTTTCAGAATTGGATGATTATTTTGATATGCCTATTAGAACCTACTCTTCTGGTATGAAATCTAGGCTTAGTTTTGGTCTTAGTTTGTCTTTTGATTTTGATTATCTATTAATAGATGAGACTCTCTCAGTTGGAGATGCTAGATTTCGTAAAAAATCCAAAGAGGCATTAATGAGAAAAATAGAAAATTGTAATGTTTTGTTAGTTAGTCATGATATGGGTACACTTAGAGATATTTGTGATGTAGGTATAGTTGTCAATAATGGTAAAATGAGATATTTTGATGATATAAATAGAGCAATTGAGGAATATAAAGTAATAAATGGATAGTAAAGGGGTTATAATATGAAAAAAGTTTTATATATATTAGTTATACTATATTTTTATACTGGATGTAGTAGTTTACATAAAGATATAGATAGTAATCAAATTGATTGTAATAATAAAGTCAATCCTAAAAGTTTGCAATTTATAGCACAACAATATAAGTGTCATAAAAAATAAAGGAGTATTGTGCGTTTTTCAAAAGTTCTATTTTTTAAAATTTTATTTTTTGCTTTTTTACTTTTTAGTATATATTATATATTTTTTATTCAAACTGAAAAATATGTATCTAAAAGTGTAGTTATGATAAAAGATTTATCTCAAGGGCAATCAACTTCTCCTTTAGGGGCTTTGTTGTTACCTACAGGTTCAAAATCAATGACAGATGCCAAACTTTTGGAAATATATATAAAATCTGGTGATATGTTTGATATTTTGGACAAAGAGTTTAATCTTACAAAATATTATCAAAGTAAACAGATAGATTTTTTACATCGTTTATCTGATATTCCTTTACCTAATTATAGACTAACAAAACAGAATATATTAATCAAATATAATAAAGATTTAAAAATTATATATGATGATGCTTCATCTACTATTGAGATAGAGTTTGCTCATGCAGATGCTAAAATAGCACAAAAAATAGTCAATAAAATTATATCTCAATCGGCAAAAATATTAAATCGTTTTGAGAATGAAAATACAGAGGTTATGCTAAAGTTTCTACAAAAACAGGAGAGAGAAAAACATAAACTTTTTATTCTGTCATTAGAAGAGATGTTAGCTTATCAAAATAGAAATAAAACTTTTGACCCAAAATTTGATATAGGTGTCAAAAATAAAATATTAGCAAATTTGGAGAGTGAACTTATTCAAAAGCAAGTGGCATATAATAGCAAAGCACAATATCTAAACTCCAATACTCCTGAGATGAAACTATTAAAAGGTGATATAGATTATATAAAAAAGAGTATCAATAGAGTAAAAGAGGAGATTACAGGTAATAATAGTAAAAAAGAGTTAAATGCTAATATGACAGCTTTTACACTATTGGAAAATAGAGTTGAATTTAATAAAAAATTATATATACAGACTTTAATAAAATTAGAAGAGACAAAAGTATTAGTTAGTCAAAATAGAAAAAATTTAATTATTGTTACAAAAGCAAAAGTAGCTGATAGTTATACATATCCAAATAAAATCAAAGATAGTTTATCTGTTTTGATAATACTTAGCTTTTTATATGGACTATTAGGATTGATTTTTACTATTATTAGAGACCATAAGGATTAGAGTATGAAAAAAATTGTAATAATTGCTATATTATTAATGAGTTATTTATTAGCTCTTGATGTGGAGTTAAAAGAACCTACTATGGATAATAGTAAGTTAAATAATAATACAAAAGCATATTTTGGAGAGTCTATTTTTCAAGGTAATTTTAAAGATAATCAGCAGTTTAGATATAATCCAGATTATGTTATAAATATAGGTGATATTATAAGCGTAAAGCTTTGGGGTGCTTATGATTTTTCAGCCGAGCTTCCTGTAGATAAACAGGGTAATATTTTTATACCAAAAGTTGGAGAGGTGCATCTATTAGGACTTCCAAACAGTCAATTAAAAGATAAAATAGAGTCTGCTGTTAGAAGAGTTTTTAATAATAGTGTATATACTTATGCCGATTTAAAGCAGTATCAGCCAATTTCAGTTTTTGTCTCAGGTGCTGTTAAAAAAGTTGGACTCTATAGGGGATTATCTACAGATTCTGTATTGCAATTTATTGATAAGGCAGGAGGTATAATAAGAGGACAAGGTTCTTATAGAGATATTTCTATACTTAGAAATAAACAGATAGTTAAAAATATAGATTTATATCAATTTTTGCTTAATGGTCAGATTGATATGTTTCAGTTTAAAAATGGAGATGTAATTTTAGTAAATCCTGTGCATAATTTTGTAGAGGTAGATGGTGATGTTAATAGACCATATATATTTGAACTCAAAAATAATTATACCTCTGTCAAAGATATTATGCAGTATATTATGCCAAAGCCAACAGTAAACCGTTTTATAATTACAAAATGGGAAAATGGACAAGAGATAACCAATGAGTATCCACTTAGTGAAGCTAGTAATCAAATTGTAAAAAAAGGAACAAAGATTAGGTTTTTCTCTGATTATTATATAAATAATCTTGAAATTCAAATAGAGGGTGAACATAAAGGGGTTAAAAAAATCACAGTCAAAAAGGGAACAACTCTATATGAAGTGTTGTCAAAAGTAAAATTTACTCCTTTATCAGATATTGAAAATATCCGTTTATATAGAAAAAGTGTAGCCAATACTCAAAAACAGCTAATTGAGACAATGTTAAAAGATTTAGAGGCTAGAGCATTTACATCAGACTCTTCAACACCAGAAGAGGCAAAGATAAGAAACAAAGAGTCTGAAATGATAATAAAATTTGTAGAGAGAGCTAGAAAAGTTCAACCTTTAGGACAAGTAATTATTAGAAAAGGTGATAATCTTGATAAATTTTATTTAGAAGATGGAGATAAAATTGTAATTCCAAGGCGTTCAAATATAGTTGTAGTTCAAGGAGAGGTAAATATTCCAAATGCTCTAACATATAGAGAAAACTATACAATTGATGATTATGTAAAAGCGTGTGGAGGATATGGAGAGAGAGCTAATAGAGATAAGATATTATTAATAAAAGCTAATGGTAGAGTTATTCAATATAGTTCAGGAAACTTTTTTTCTGACTTATCATATTTAAAAGTAGATGCAGGTGATTCTATATTGGTTCTAGGTAAAACAGATAGTAAAGATATACTAATAACATCTAGTGTTACAAAAATTATCTATCAATTAGCAGTAGGTGCGGCTGTAGTACTTAAGGCATTTTAATAAAATGTTTATGGTATAATAATTCAAAAATATAGGAGAAGAGTATAATGATAAAAAAAGGTTTACAATTTGGTATAGGGCTATTAGTTCTACTTTTATTAATCTCTTGCTCAAATGAAGATAAAAAAGCAGATAAGGAAAATCAATCAATGAGTCAACAGAAAGCCAATACAAAAAAGATAGAGATACATACAATGTTTGAGGTAGCATATTATGGACAGCCTCAACTTATTCAGAGATATTTAGACCACAATCACAGTATAAATTATGAAGATAAAAATGGTCAAACTCCAATATGTTACGCAATTCAGACAAATCAAATAGATACAATACAACCTTTTATAGATAAAGGTGCTGATATTGCACATAAAAATAAATTGGGACAAACTCCTCTACATATGGCAGTATCATTAGGTAGAGCTAAAATTGTTGATATTTTATTAAAAAATGGTGCAGATATTAATGCAAAAGATAATAATGGATTAACTCCTTTGATTTATGCTATTAAAAATCATCAAACAGAGATAGCAAAAAGACTAATAGAAAAAGGGGCTACTTTAGATGCCAATAATCCATATCATCTTACTCCTTTACATATTGCAGTCCAAGAGAATAATAAAGCGATAATTAAACTTTTATTAGACAAAGGTGTAGATATAAATGCTCAAAATAAAGAGGGTTCAACTGCTCTTCATTATGCTCTAATGCAAAAAAAATCAAGAGTAGCAAAACAGTTAATCGAACAGGGTGCAAATGGAAATCTCCAAGATAAAGGTGGAGTTACCCCTTTGCATATTGCTATAGCTAATGGGGATATACAGATAGTAAAATTGCTTATAAAAAATGGAGCAGATAAAAATATAAAAACAGAAGATAATGAGACAGCTATGGATATTGCAAAAAAAATAAATCGTAAAGATATACAAAAGGTATTAGAAGATGAGAAAAAATAGTTCAAAAAAGGCATTTACTATTATTGAACTAATGGTAGTTATTACTATTATTGGTATATTAGCCTCTTTAGTTGCTCCAAAATTTATGGGGAAATTAGAAGGTGCAAAAGTCAAAACAACAAAAGCTCAACTTGAGATGTTTTCAACAGCATTGGATAGTTTTAATCTTGATGTAGGAAGATACCCAACACAAAGTGAAGGACTCAAAGTTTTATGGACAAAAAGCAAAGATATAAGAGGATATGATGGTCCATATCTACCAAAGCCAGTAGAAGCTGATGCTTGGGGTAATCCATATATCTATAAAACAGGTTCAGGAGACCATCCTTATAATATTATCTCTTATGGAAAAGATGGTAAAGAGGGTGGAGAAGGAAAAGATGCCGATATATCACTTTGGGAAGAGTAATTGGAAGAGCTATTTTTAGCAAAAGGATATTGTACTCAAATTGAGCTTGAAAAAGTTTATGCTGTGCAAAAAGAGTATCAAGGTCATATTGGTACTATCCTTTTAAATTGGGGGATTATTACTCAAGAACAGCTTATCGAGGTCTATTCTGAATATTTTTCTATTCCTGTTTTTAATAGTGATGATTTTGATGATATTAAAAAAATTGAGACAACTATACCAAATGAGTTTTGGTTAAAGTATAATCTTTTTCCTATTAAAGAGGATAGAGACTATATCTATCTACTTACAAATGACCCTTATAATATTAAAGTATTCTCTTTTATAGAACAAGAGTTACAAAAAGAGATTAAACTATTTCTAACAACAACCCAAATATTAGATGAGTATAGACTTCTCTATGAAGAGATAGATGAAGGGGATGGAATAGAGTATGATGAGGAGATAGATAAACTCAAAGAGTTAGCCTCAGAGGCTCCAATTATCCAAAAGGTAAATGCTATATTTAGCCGTGCTGTTGGTATGAGAGTCTCTGATATTCATTATGAGTCATTTAAAAATGGAATGAATGTTAGATTTAGAATTGATGGAAAACTCCAGCTTATAGAGAGAATAAGTTCAGCTCAAAAGGCTTCTATTATTGCAAGACTTAAACTACTCTCATCTATGAATATTGCCGAAAATAGACTACCTCAAGATGGTAGAATTAGTATAAAAGTTGGTGGAAAAGATATTGATATTAGGGCTTCATCAATTCCTACTGCTGATGGAGAGAGTTTTGTTCTTAGACTTCTTGGAAAACAGGCAGTTACCTACTCTTTAGGTCATCTTGATTTCTTTGAAGACCATATCTCTATACTTCGAGATATTATGAAAAAGCCAAATGGAATATTTCTCACAACTGGTCCAACAGGTAGTGGTAAAACTACAACACTATACTCTATTTTAAATGAGCTTAATAGTGAAGATACTAAAATTATTACAGTTGAAGACCCAGTTGAGTATGAACTTGATGGTATTAGTCAAATTCAGGTTAAAAGTGAGATTGATTTTACCTTTGCAAATGCTCTTCGTTCAATTCTTCGTCAAGACCCAGATGTAATTATGATTGGGGAGATTAGGGATGAGGAGACAGCGAGAATTGCTATACAATCAGCTCTAACAGGTCACTTGGTTTTGTCAACACTACATACCAATTCAGCTCTTGGAGCAATATCAAGACTCCTTGATATTGGTATAGAGATGTTTTTATTAAACTCATCAATCAATGCTGTTATGGCTCAAAGATTGGTTAGAAAATTGTGTCCTGCATGTAAAAAACCATCTCATTTATCAGAAGAGATAAGAGAAGGACTAAAAGTAGATAAACTGCTAAAATCTTATCCTATTGAAGAGATAACTGTTTTTGAGCCTCATGGGTGTGAAGAGTGTAACTTTACAGGTTATAAAGGGCGACTCCCAGTTGCTGAGATTATTCCATTTGATAATAAAGTAAAATCTGAATTTGAAAAAGATGAAAACTTTTCAGATATAGAAAAACTAGGATATAGGTCTCTAAGAGAAGATGGTATATTAAAATATCTAATAGGTCTAACCTCATTGCAAGAGCTTGGTGCATTATAATGAAAAAGATTATTTATGAATCGGCTGACTCTATGGGCAATATTGTCAAAAGAGTCTTTATAGGAGAGTCATCTGAATTTCAAAAATATATCAAAAAAAACAATCTCTATATATATTCACTAAAAGAAGAAGATATAAAGATTGAAAAAGGTAAGTTTAAACATAAAGATTTTAGAGACTTTTTAGAGGAATTTTTATATCTAATTCAATCAGGAATGCCTATTGACCAAGCTTTGAAAAATCTATATAGAGTTGCTTCAAAAGCTGAAACTAAATTTTTTATAGATAGGGTTTTATCAGGAATAAAAGATGGTAATCCTTTTTCGCAGTCTCTTGAAAATGCTTTTGCTGAGGTAAATTATGAGGCTGACTCATTAGTTAAGTCTCTTATAGCTATAGGTGAAGAGATTGGAGAGCTTGATTTAAGTATCCAAAGAGCATTAGAACATATGAAATACCAAGAGGATATATCTTCTCAAATTTCCCAAGCTATTCGTTATCCTATATTTTTGCTTAGTATGAGTATATTGATGATATTTTTTGTATTTTGGTTTGTTGTGCCAAAATTTTCAAAAATGTTTACACCAGAAGAGTTTGAAAAACTTCCAACTCTCTCTCATGCAATTTTAAGTATTGGTAAAAGCTTGGATGGTAATATGGGTATAGTCTTTCTATCTTTTTTAGGGATAGTTGGACTAATATGGTTTTCAGTAAAAAAATATAAAAAGTTTTGGTTATCATTAGTTACAAAAATAGGTTTTTTTAATAAACTTATGCTCAAAATTGAGTTATCATATATTTTTCGTTCTCTTGGAGTTATGCTTCAAGGTGGACTCAAAATCGATAGAGCATTAGCTAGAGTTATACCACTTATTACTCATCCAGAGCTTAAAAATCTATTTGCAATAGCAAGAGACGAGATAAGAAAAGGTGAAAAACTAAGTAAAATATTTTTTGATAGTGATGTAATAGCTCCAAATGTAGCCTCACTTATATCAGTTGGAGAAAATTCAGCCAATCTTGAAAAGATATTTATATCAGTTGGAGATAAATTAGGAGCTGAATTTAATGCACAGGTTAGAAAAATACTCTCATTTTTAGAGCCTTTGATTATTATATTTGTGGGTATTGTAATAGCTGTAATTGTAGTATCTATTATGTTAGCTGTTGTAAGCTTGACCGATTTAACTGATATGTAAATTATGAAAAAAGCATTTACATTAATTGAACTTTTGGTTGTTTTGGCACTTGTAAGTCTGCTTGTCTCTTTGGTTGGACCATCAGGAAAAAGAATGTATGAAAAATTCTCTAAAAGATTAGAAAAAATCAAAGAGATAGGAGTAGAACACGATAGAGAGTTTGAAAGATTTTTAGCAGATAAACCATATTTTGATTTAAATATTTCAGAAGATAAAAATATAACTAAAGAGAAAAAATGAAAAAAGGTTTTACTATTATTGAGATTTTAATTGCTATGATAATTCTATTTATAGCTATTGGTTTTGTCAATATTAGTATAAAAGCATTTAATAGTTATCAAAGAAAGGCTGAGACCTATCAGAATTTTTATATTACGGCGTTGTCTTTAAAGGATTGGATTGAGGTGCAGGATTTGGATGATGATAAAAATTATAGAGGGGTTTTAAATGGTATTAATTATACTATAGATATAAAAATTATAGCAAAAACTAGAAATTATATTGTATATACAGAAGGTAGAAGAGGGGGGAGTAATAGTGGAAATTTTTATATTATACTATATAAATTAGAAATGATACTCAAAGATAAGATTAAAACTAAAGAGTATAGTTTCTATCTAACAAGACAAAAAATAATAAACCCTTACAATGAGTTTAATGA
>Ga0256828_1001403_pt1 | contig 15043 bp, 10 predicted proteins | sample CV88metaG_FD_185993 | JGI IMG/M metagenome (GOLD analysis project Ga0256828, IMG submission 185993) | Hydrothermal vent microbial communities from East Pacific Rise, Pacific Ocean - CV88 | ecosystem: Environmental > Aquatic > Marine > Hydrothermal vents | place: Pacific Ocean: East Pacific Rise...
AATTATATGCTATAAATCTTGACACTTTAAAAAAAAAGAGATATTCTTTTATATTAAAAAGGATGATAAAATGGGAAAACTAAAGTTTAACTTGAATTCAGGATTAGGTATTGTTACGACAATTGCAGTATTGTTATTGATACTTTTTGCAATTAGTGAGAGAGAAGTTATTACTAAAACTACAGGTTTAGATGCCTTGACAGATGAAGATTATGTATCATATTATAAAAAAGCTTGTGAATTAAACGATGCAGATGCTTGTAATGAATTAGGATTACTATATGACCATGGAGATAAAAAAGTTTCAATAGACAAAGAAAAAGCATTAACCTATTATGGTTTAGCATGTGAATTAGATAATGCTACAGCTTGTAATAATTTGGCATATTTATACAATACAGGAGAGGGTGGAATAGAAAAACACAACGGATATGCCTTTAGATATTATAAAAAATCTTGTGATTTAGGAGATATGATAGGGTGTTATAATTTGGGTTCTATGTATTATCATGGAGAGGGTACAAAACCTAGTAAATATAGAGCCAAAAAATTATTTGAAAAAGTTTGTGAACAAGGTGTTGGTGCAGGTTGTAATGATTTAGCATATATGTATGCACATGGTATTCATGTAAGAAAAGATATTTATAAAGCTATATCTCTTTATAATGATGGATGTGACTATGGAGAAGCATCTGCTTGTAATAATCTAGCAAATATGTATGCCAATGGCTCTTTTGGTGTAGCCAAAGATGCTCTAAAAGCAGAACAGTATTTTAGTAAAGCTTGTGATTTAGATGATATAATTAGCTGTAACAAATTGGTTTCTATAAGAAAGATAGAGAGTAAAGTAGATTTTGATAATGCAAAAAAGGCTTGTTCTCATAATGGTGCAACTGGTTGTTATAAATTGGGTGAATTTTATGCAACTACAGATGAAAAAGAAAAAAGAGACGAAGATAAAGCTTTACACTATTTTACAAAAGCTTGTGATTTAGGTCAAAGCCAAGCTTGTAAAAGAATTGGTGACTTTCACAAAAATGGCAATAAGTTCTAGTTCTAAGGACGAACTAGTTTAATAATAAAAGCTGATGGAGTTACAAACTCCTTAGCACTTCCAACTATTTCCATAGCCTGAGCGTATGAACGATAAGGACCAACCAAAGTATAATAGTGAGGTTCCTTGTTAATATATTTTTTGATTATGGTATATGGAAGTTGAGCATATTCTATACGATTAATAAATTCATCATTTGGTTTATGGTTTTTAAAATAACCAACTTGTATATAGTATCCTGGTGTACCTGATTTTGAATATATTTTTTTGATTTCTGTACTTTTTGGTATATGAGGTTTATAGTTGAGTGCTGAACCTTTTGATACAATACCTGATTTTACATTATCTGTTGTTGTAGTTGTTGTGGTTGCACCCTTATTTTTCATCCCTGTTTCGCAACCTACAAATATAAATATAGCTGTTAAAATCAAAGTTCCCTTTAAATGTTTTTTCATGTTTTTCCCTTAAATTTAATAATATTATAAGCTTATCTTAACTTTACTTATAGATTATTAAAATAATATATTTATATTTAAATTAGCTATTTGTTACAGCTAATAGTGCTATATTTTTAAATTTATACTCCCCTATTTTTTGTTGTATATTTGATATAAATGATTTTTTAGTTAATCCCTCTTGTACTGTAATTAAATTGACATCGGAGTATTTCATAATATATAAAACATCAGCCTCTATTCTCAAAGGTATTGCATCTATAAATATATAGTTATATCTCTTTTTCAAAATCTCTATAAAAAAGTATAATCTTTTAGATAATATTAATTCTGACGCATCTTCTCTTGTTGAACCAGCTGTTATAACATCCAAATTTGGATGTGCTGTATGTTGAATAATTTTATCTATATTATTCTCTTTTGAAGCTAGATATTCGCTTACACCACTATCAAGCTTGAGATTAAAATAGTCATGAAGTTTGGGATTATATAGGTCAAAATCAATAATCAAAGTCTTATAGTTTGCTTTTTGAAAAATATAACCCAAATTAGCTACTATTGTACTTTTACTTTCTCTATCTTTGCTAGAGGTAATTAGTATTACATTTCCCATCTGTTTAGGATGATTAAAGTTAATTTTGGTACGAAAATTACGAAAACTTTGCATTAATAGAGGAGATTTTTTATTTAAGAGTTTAAAATTTTTCAAAATAGGTAACTCGGCATATATAGGAAGAGGTGTTAAATCTTTTAACTCTTTGATATTTTGCAATTTATCCATTAATTTATGACGCATATATGCCAAAATAGAAGCAAATATTAGACTAAAAACTATAGAAATAGATAGGTTCATAGCTTTTTTAGGTTTAATAGGTTTTCCATTTGAATAGGCATGGTCTATTATTTCATAATCAGAAATAGTTGCAACTTTTCTCATCTCATTTTCAGACTTTTTTTCTAATAGATATGAGTACATTTTTGAACTTACCTCATGATTTCTTTGCATATCTATTAGCTGTTTCTCTTTTGTTGGTAATACTTTTAACTTATCTTCATATTTTGTTTTTAATTTTAGTAGATTTTTCTGTTTTGCTAATATATTTCTTTTTAGACTTTTAATATTGGATAAAATAGTTTTTTTATTAGCTTGAATATCTCTATATACTGCTTTTAGTTGAGGATGTTTAGGAGTAAACTCTATTTTTAATTCATTTGCTCTTCTTTGTAAATCTTGCAAATTTTCTATAACTCTAATAGTAGGTTCATCTCCTAGTTCTCTTAGTGTTGGAGTAATACTATCTAAGTTTCTATTATGTTTAACAGACCTTAAAATATTATCTATAAGTTTTTTTTCTATCTGTATTTGAGATAGCTGTATCTCTATATCACTTAATCTATTTATAAGTAGTTCAGATTGTCTAGTTGGTTCTATTATATTATTTTTTATTCTATAATTTTCTAATTTATCTTCTGATAATTTTAATGCTTTTCCCGTTGTTACAAGCTGTTGATTTATAAATTCCAAAATTTTATTGTTTTGTTTACTTTTGTTTATAATACTCTGTTTTATATATATATCCATAAGGTCATTTAAATATGAAGTGGCACGAGTAGCAGAGTTGTCTTGATAAGTTATCTTTATAAGAGACGCATTTTCATTAACTCTTGTAGCTTTAAAGTTTTTTTTGATTATTTTTTCATATATATTTCTATTACTACCATTTAATTTAAAATATATAGGTCTATTAAAATTAGAATCTTTTTCTACAATAAAATTAAACCATTTAGTTTTTACCTCTTTATTATAATCAAAACTATCTTTGTATCCAATTTTTTTTATTTCTATATCAAAATCAAATCCATTGCTTTTAGGTTTTAATACCATCTCTTTACCTATTATATTTTCATCTAATATTTTTATATTTTTTATATGTATAGGAGCATTAGAGAATATTTCACTTTTTTTATAATTCTCTTTTATAAAATATTGTACTTGTAGATTGAGTTTTTCTATTGCTTTATCATGAATATGAAATGTTTGTAAAATTGCTAACTGTTGGTCAACCTCTGCATTAGAATTTCTCAAATCTCCTATAGGATTTAATTCTGTAATTTGTTGAATTTGATTATTAGTTTTTATTTTTATAATAGCTTGTGCTTCATATATAGATGGTTGAAAATATAGATACAGAGCTGATAGCATGGTACCTAATAGCGTAATTGCTATAATTGACCACTTATAGGGTAAAATTGTTTTGATAAATTCCAAAAAGAAACTATCTTCTTTATGTTTCATTATATTAACCTCATATTCTCTTAATTCTTAATTATAACATATAAATAATATTTTTTAACTAAAAACAATAATTATTAATATTATTTTGTTTGAAGTTTATAGTTATACCAAGTCCACTATCTATATAATTATTTTTAAATTCTTGTTCAAATAGCTCTTTGGCTCTACTTCCAGTACAGTGTGATGGTGCTACATATTTAGTATCTAGTTTCTTTATAATATTAATAATCTCCAAAACTTTTTTATCACTTTTATTATGAAGATGAAATCCACCTAAAAGTAGCAATATTTTTTTATTAAAAAACTCTTTTGCTTTTTTGGCTATATTTTCTATTCCACCATGCGCACAACCTGCAATAATAATTAAACCTTTATCTGTATTTAAAACAATAGATTGTTCTGCTTGGTCTCCTATAGCTCCTGTAGAGTAGATATCTGTAAAAATTTTAGTTGGTTTATCTTCTATTATTGTAACTCCATTGGATAGTTTTTTTAAATCTCTTATAAAATTTTTTGATATATGTGAAGTGACAAAAATATGAACAGATGGATTTAGTTCTAATATAGAGTCTATCCCTCCAATATGGTCCCAATGTCCATGAGAGATAAATATATTGTCTATAGAGGATATATCTATGTCCCTATTTTTTATATTTTTTATAAGTACTCTACCATTACTACCTGTATCAAAAAGTATTGTTTTGTCTATTGTCTCAATAAGACAAGAAAATCCCCACAAAGATGTTAAGTCTATATTGCAACACTCATTATCAAATAGTACTGTTAATTTTATATCATCTGATTTCATATTTCGCCTACTGTTTTATTATTTAATCTCTTTTTGGTTAATAATTCTAGGAAACTTTGGGTCTGCTTTAATTGATATTGGTCCTAGAAATATATTTTTTGCATCTATAATTAAATTGATTGCAATAGTAGCAAAAAAAGTACCAGTAATTGTAACAGTCGGTCCCCAATTTGTTCCTTGTACCAATTTATCTCTATCTTTTGCATAGTTTTCAAAAAAATCTGCTGGTGGTTCATTTTCACTTAATAGCAATTTATTTGCATATTTTGATTTAAAAAGTTCACTATAAATCTCATTGAACTCTTGGTGAACTCTTTTATCTTTTGCTTTAAATTGCTCTTGAGTTATCTCTTTTAATGGCATAGATGCTGTAGGAGAGTTCTCATCCTCTTCTCTAGTAGATATTCCATCTTCTCTATAATCCCATAAGTTTGCTTTGGCTCCAAAAGTAAAATCTGGAATAGTATGAGTTCTTGATATAACAGGTATTTTTAGCTCTTTTGCTACTCTATGTAGTGGATAGTGTGCTGATTTATTATCACTAGCATCTATTATAATATCCACTCCTTGTAGTATCTCTTTTGCATTATTCTTATCTATTCCATCAGCAAAAGTTTTAATATTTGCAAATGGATTAACCTCCAAAAGTCTTTTTTTCCCAGCTTCTACTTTTTTCATACCTATAGTTGATATAGTACAAAAGTGCTGTCTATTAATATTAGTTAGCTCAAAAATATCTGGGTCAACTAATATAATATTACCAATACCTCCTCTAATTAACTGTTCAGAGGCTATTCCTCCTGTTCCTCCAACTCCCACCACGCAAACTTTAGCATTTTTGATAAGTTCTCTCTCTCTATGAGTAAAAATCATTGATGACCTAAACCATAACATTTCATAAAACTCTTCTTCTGTAACATTTATAGACATCTTATTTCCTAAATTTGATATTTTTTACTATTATACTTAAAAAATTTTTAAAATTTACCATTTGTATTATTTTTCATAGTTATATTTATAGATAAATTTTTTTAAAGCATTAAATATTATAAAATGTTAATAATTATATATAAAAAAACAATTTATAATATAAAAATTGTTATTATTATAATTATATAGAAAAAAGCTTTTTATTTAGAGGTGATATATAAGTTTATTTAAATTATAATTTAATATAGAACCTATTTTAAGTTTATTATTTTTTTTAAAGGTTATAGAATGAAAAATAAAATAACATTGGCAATTCATCATGATAGAGGAGATGATTTCTATTCTGATAAATGGATTGAGTATTGTCAAAAATATAATATAAACTATAAAATAGTCAATTGTTATAATAACAATATAATACAAGAGCTAAAAGAGTGTAATGCACTTCTTTGGCACTGGATACATATTGATTATAAAGCACAACTATTTGCAAGAGGATTAATCGCGTCACTTGAGGCTATTAATTTTCCTGTATATCCAAATATTAGAACCTGTTGGCATTTTGATGATAAGTTAGGACAAAAATATCTATTAGAGGCAATAGATGCACCTATCGTAAATAATTATGCTTTTTTTGACAAGAAATCAGCTACTGATTGGATAAATAGTACCACTTTTCCAAAAGTATTCAAGCTTAGAAATGGAGCAGGAGCTCATAATGTGCAATTAATACACTCAAAAAAAGAGGCAAAAAAATATATTAATAAAATATTTGGTTCGGGTTTTCAAGCATATTATAGAGGAGGTGTTCTAAAAGATAAAATTTGGCATTTTAAAAGAGACAAATCATTTAAAACTTTTTTTGAAATAGGTGCTGGAGTTATTCGTTATTTTTTTCCTCATAAAATATACTCTATGCTTCCTATAGAAAAAAACTATCTATATGCTCAAGATTTTATACCAAATTGTGACCATGATATTCGTGTATTTGTTATAGGTAATCGTGCAGTTACCAAAAAAAGAATGGTTAGAGATGGAGATTTTAGAGCAAGTGGTAGTGGAAAAATGAGTTGGGATATAGGAGAAGAGGGCAAAGAGTGTGTAAGGGTTGCATTTGAAATATCTAAAAAACTTCAAACTCAATCTTTGGCTTTTGATTTTGTAAAAGATATTGATGGATATAAAATTGTAGAGATTAGTTATGCAGCTTCTCCTAGAGGTTTTCCAAAAAGTCCAGGGTATTGGACACAAGATTTAGAGTGGATAGAGGCTTCTCTTAGAGTTGAGTATTTTATTATTGAAGATTTGATTAACTCTTTGAATAAGTCGGATAATAGGTAATATTAATATGAAAAAAATAAATATTATTTTTATAATGCCTGAATTAAATATGGGAGGTTCTGAAAGAGTTATTGTAAATATAATTAATAATTTAAATAGAGATAGATTTTTTATATCTTTAATACTTTTTAGAGATGATGGAGCATTAGTTGATGAACTAAAATCTGATATAAAACTATATAATTTGGATATATATTCAGTAAAAAAAGGATTACCTACTCTTATTAAGAAGTTATATCAACTCAAACCAGATATAGTATTTGGTGGGATTGGACATCTCAATATCTCTTTAGCTGTTTTTATACCTATACTTAGATATTTTTTACCTCAAACTAAATTTGTGGCTAGACAATCTAATATACTTACAACTAATAATAGACATGAAAAGTTTCCAGTCTTGCACAATTGGTTATATAAGAGGGTTTATAAAAACTATGATTTAATTATATGTCAATCTAACTATATGCAAAAAGATTTAATAACCAATTATAGTTTTCCTATGGATAAAACAGTAGTTATATATAATCCTATAGATATAAATAGAGTTGAGGCTCTATCTAATATTTCCATAAAATATCCATTCTCTTCTCATACTATAAATTTAATTAATGTAGGACAGTTTCGTTATCAAAAGAGACATGATTTACTTTTAAAAACATTTGCAAAACTAGATAAAAGATATACACTTACATTAATAGGAGATGGAGAGAAAAGAGAAGAACTAAAAGAGTTAGCAAAAGAGTTGGATATTATAGATAGAGTAGCTTTTTTAGGACATCAAAAAAATCCATATACTTATATAAAACAGGCTGATATATTTATTTTGACATCAGAGTTTGAAGGGTTTGCAAATGTTGTATTGGAGGCAAATCTATGTGGTTTACCAGTATTAGCTTTTGAGACAACAGGTGTAGATAGAGAGATTATTGAAAATGGATTTAATGGTGTTTTAACTCCTTTTGCAAATATTAAAGAGTTAGCAACTGTAATACAAAATATAGAGTTAAAGCAGTTCAATAGTGATAAAATCAAAAAAATGACTATAGAGAGATATAGTATAGAGACAATTATCAAAATATATGAAAAAAACTTAAGGAATAGATTATGACGAAAAGATTAAATAGTACAACAAAGACGATTACAATATGTAGTAATACATCATGGTATCTCTATAATTTTAGAATGGGATTAATAAAAGCTTTGCAAGAACAAGGATATAATATAATACTTATTGCTCCAAAAGATGATTATTCTAATAGATTAGAAGAGTTAGGATGTGAACATTATCATATTGATATAGATAATAAAGGGACTAATCCATTAGAAGATATAAAATTATCATATAAATTTTATAAACTATTCAAAAGTATAAATCCAGATATGCTTTTAATATATACAATCAAACCAAATATATATGGAGGTATTGTTTCTAAGATATTAAATATTCCTACAATTAATGTTATAGCAGGTTTAGGTACAGTTTTTTTAAATAATAATATGTCAGCAAAAGTGGCAAGATGGTTATACAAAGTCTCATTTAGTAATAATCAAGTAGTTTTTGAAAATCAAGATGATTGTAGTGAATTTTTGGATAAAAATTTAGTAAAAAAGGAACAGACAGTCTTAATTTCAGGTTCGGGTATCAATACAGAAGCATTTAAACCAAAAAATAGAGTAAAAAAAAGTAATAATTTGGTCTTTTTACTTATAGCTAGATTGATAAAAGATAAAGGTGTTATAGAGTATATAGAGGCTATTAAATCTATCAAAGATAAATATCCAAATGTCAAATTTAAAATATTAGGTTCATACTATTTTGGTAATCCATCATCTATATCCAAAGAAGAGGTAGAAAATTGGGTTAGTAATGGAATAGTAGAGTACTTAGGTTATACAGATGCTGTTTTAGAAGAGATAGAAAAAGCTGATTGTATAGTATTACCATCTTATAGAGAGGGCTTATCAAGAGTATTACTTGAGGCTAGTAGTATGTCAAAGCCTATTATTACAACCAATGTTACAGGTTGTAGAGATGTTGTAGAGGATGGGCATAATGGTTATTTGGTTCCTCCAAAAGATAGTAAATCTCTAGCTTTGGCAATAGAGAAAATGATAAATCTATCCTCCCAAGAGAGATATAGTATGGGAAAAAAAGGTAGAATAAAAGTTATAAAAGAGTTTGATGAGAAAATAGTTATAAAAGATTATTTAAATATAATTAATAAAAAGTGTAAATTAAAATCTATACAACATGGTAGTTATACAGTAGGTTAAGTTTATTGGTTTATTTGATTTAGAGAGTTAAAGGCATACTCTACTCTATTTGTTATAACTCTTCTACCCCATAAAAAACGGTTTTTATAAAACTTTTTTTGATTAAAATCGGTAATCACAACTTTGTGATTACCTGAACTAGCATGAATAAATTTTCCATTGCCAAGATATATTCCAACATGGTTTACTTTGCCTAAATGTTTTCTGCTTGTATCAAAAAATACCATATCTCCTTGCTTTAATTCATCAAATTTTACAAGTTTTCCTACTTGTGCTTGATTTCTTGAAACTCTTGGTAAATTTATACCTACTGCTCTATATACTTTTTGAGTAAAACCAGAACAATCAAAACAGTTAGGACCAGTAGCACCCCAAACATATGGTTTTCCTAAAAGTTTTTTAGCTTTTAATTCTATATTTTGAGCCAATATTATTTTATTGTTATGTTTTGTCCATAATCTATAGAGAGTCTGTTGATATTTCATATATTTAAAAGAATTTAATATACGATTTATATTTTTTTTATCTTTTTTAATTTCTGCTAATGTTATATTTTTGGGATATTTTTGAGGATTTATATGTGATATATTAGATATATTATAAATATGATTAAATTTTTTAAATGAATATTTTGTAATAAGAGAGATGACTATTAACAGTTGGGATATAACAATAACCAAGAGAAAATTTTTTAATAAATTCATTACCAATCACAATTTAGAATATTTTTTCGTAATAATAGTTAAAAAATCTTAACTTCAGGTTAATCCTAATTATCTTTTATATTTTATTTGTTATTAAGATAAAAATAGATAGACTTCCAATCTCATATGTGACCGCGTAGCTCAGTTGGTAGAGCACTACCTTGACATGGTAGTGGTCGTTGGTTCAAGTCCAATCGTGGTCACCATCTTTTTTATTTTTTTATCAAACTAAACAACTACAATAATATGCTAAAATCCCTTTATGAAAAAATATTTAATAACTTTTATAATATTGACACTATTTATTAATGCTAAAGTATTTAATAATATAGAGTTTAGAGGTGATGTTGATTTAGTATCAGGAGAGTTTGACAGAGCTACTTTATTGAAAATTTGTCATATAGAGTATCCTCCTATATACAAAATATGGAAATCAGACCCAACTTTTGATAGTAAGCAGATTGATGATTTTGTAGAAAATTTGACTAAATATGCTCACAGTATGGGGTATTATCATGCTGAAGTTCATGCAAAAACAGATGAAGATACTATAGTATTGACTATAATAAAAAAAGAACCTATTAAGATTAAATCTATAAAAATGGATAATGAATTTCAGAGGTTTGCTCTTTTTAAAAAAGGTAGAAGATTTCGTACCAAAGATTTTACACAAACTAAAAAAAAGATAACTAGATATTTAGAAGAGCATGGATATCCTACATACAAGATGAAAGCAAAAGCTTTAGTTGATTTGGATTTATATCAAGTTGATATAGATATACAAATAGATAAAGGCAAAAAGAGATATTTTGGAGATACCGATATAAATAATAGTTCAAAAATAGATAATGAGCTAATTATAGAGCAGATAAAATATAAAAAAGATGAGTTGTATGATGTATCAAAACTAGAAGAGAGTTATGATAATATCTACAGATTGGGTGTTTTTGATAAAATCAAAATGGAACCAGAGTTTAATAGTAGTAGCGAAACTAATATAGATATAAAATTACAAGAGGGAAAAACCAAAGAGTTAGCATCAAGATTAGGTTATGATACTTATGAGGGATTTAGAGGTGGTGCAGAGTATATCGACCATAATTTTTTTGGAAATCTAAGAGAATTTAGATTGGGGGGTAAATTAACTCAAAAAGGTTATAAAGCATATACAAATTTTTATGACCCAAAGGTGACTTTTCCTATATTGGGCAAATTTACACTTAGAAATGAGCTGAGTTATCAGAGATGGGAATATGATGGATATGATGAAGCTCTTACTATAGAAAAGGTTACTTTTGGGAAAAATTTTTTGCATCTTGACCACTATTTTGGATTTCAGATAGAAAATAACAAAGTAGAATCAGATAATGGTGCTTTACTTAGTGGAAGTTATTTAATCAATTCTCTTTTTTATAAATTGGTAATTGATAAAAGAGACTCTCCAATGGATGCTAAAAATGGATATTATACATCACTATATTTAGAAAAAGCAATGACTAAATTGGGTTCACAAATGGATTATTTTAAAATATTAGCAGAGGGTAGATATATAAAAGAGTATGCTCCAATGGTTTTTGCTTTTAAAACCAAAATGGGATGGTTAAGTCAAGATACACCAGTTTTCAAACATTTTTTTGCAGGTGGTGCTATGAGTAATAGAGGATTTGAGTATAGAGATTTAGGTCCACATTATGATGGTGACCCTATTGGTGGAGTTGGGCTTATAGATAGCTCTTTGGAGAGTAGATATTATTTGAGTCAAAACTTTTCTGTTGTTGGATTTATGGATGCTACTACTATTTCTGAAGAAGTTGATAAGTATAACTCTCATTGGTATAGAAGTTATGGTTTTGGTATTCGTTATTTGTCTGTTATTGGACCTCTTAGATTTGATATTGGCTTTAGGAATTATAACGATTTTGCAATACATCTTGGAATAGGACAGGTATTTTGAAAAAATTATTACTATTTTTATACTCTTTTGTTAAATGGATTATTATTATTGTTATATTTATACTTTTATTAGTTGTATCTATTTTAGAAAATCCATCAATACCTTTATATTTTGTAAAACAACCATTAAAAGATATGGGAATTAGTTATTCACATATTAGAGGAGGGTTATTATCAGGTTTTCAAATAAAAGGAATAAATTATCAAAATAGGGTTATAGCTAAAGAGATTAGTTTAAAAGTTGATTTGGAAAAACTTAGAGATAGAGAGTTATATATAGATAATATAGTATTAGATGGTGTTCATATCAAAAAAGAGTATCTTAACTCTTTAATTGATACAAATAGTAGTAAAAAAGAGGATAATAGTAGTAAAATAGAGTTACCATTTGATAAAGTTTTTATAAAAAATGCAGATATAAATCTAAAAGATATTAAATATAATAAATATCAAATAGTTACAGCCGATATTCATATTAGAAATTTTAAAACAGATATGAAAAAATCATATAAAGGTGTAATAAAATTAAATCTCAATAGCAATATTGCCAAAGCCGATTTAGATGCTAAACTCAATAATAAATATATAAATATTATATCCAATATAGAACCAAATAGAGATTTTATACAGCCATATTTGATAGATAATAATATATCATTACTCTCAAATCCAAAATTTTTATTAAAAGCCAATGGAGACCTCAAAAAAATAAACTATTATTTGGATACTAAAAGATTAGAGTTAAAACAAAATCAATATAAAGTAAATACAAAAAAATTAATATTTAGTGGTGATTATAATATTCAAAAGAGAGATATTAATTCTAAATTAGATACACAACTAGGTGGGAATATAGGATATATAGGATTAATTGCAGATGCAAAATTAAATTTGGATGATTTAAATAATAGTTTGAAATTTAATTCAAAATGGGATATAGAACCAAATAGAGATTTAATTATGCCATATTTAAAAGAGAGTAATATATCTCTAGTATCAAATCCAAAAATTTTATTAAAAGCTAGTGGTGATTTTAATAAAATAGATTATTATCTCGATACCAAAAGAGTTAAATTAACTCAAAATAATTATAAAATAGAGAGTAAAAAATTAATAGTTAGTGGTGATTATAGTATTATTAAAAAAGATGTAAATAGTAAATTAGATACAAATTTAGATGGAAATATGGGTAGTTTAAATTTGGATACTAATATAAAATTAAATTTAAATGATATAAATAATAGTTTAAAATTTGATACAAAAGCAGATATAAGAGTGAATAAAACTTTTGTAAGCTCTTTTGTCAAAGATAAAAATATATCTATATCAAAGCTTGAACCTATTGATATAAAAGCTAGTGGTGGATTAAAAATAGCTAAATTTGATATAAATTTTAGAGGATTAAAGCTACAAACAGATAAAAATAGTTTGATAATTCCATCTCTTTTATTAAAAGGTAATAGTAAACTATTAAAAGGAGATACAAAAGTAGATATAAAGAGTAAACTTTTTTCTAATATTACTGATAGTGATATTAATAGTAGTGTAAAATTTAATTTTAAAGATATAAATAGGACATTAAATCATAATAGTCAAATATATGCAGTAGTTAAATCAAAATATATTAATAGTTTTTTAAAAGAGGAGAAGATAAAAGTTATAAAAAATCCAAAAATCAATATAAATATAGAAGGTGGTATAGATAAAATAAAGTTAAAAATCAAAGCTAAAACTGAAATGAAAAAAGATAAATATATATCAAAATTAACACTAAATAGTAAACCAATTTTATTAAATTTATCAAAGCACAATATAAAAGGTGATTTAAAAATATTAAATTTATCCAAAAATATGGGATTTGATTTAGTAAGTAGTTTTGATGGAGATTATACTAATCCAAAAGAGATAACAACAAATACTATACTTAGAATAAAAAGTTTTAATGATTTTGGTATCAATTTAAATCCACTTGTGCCTATTGATTTAAAATTAAAAAATAGTAAACAAGATGGTGTTTGGTTTAATATAGCTTCAAAAAGAGTTCAAGTTAATGCTAAAAGTAGAGACTATGATAATATTAAATTTAAAATAAAGAGTAGAAATCTATATCTATATAAAATTGTAGAACTTCCTCAAGAGTTGCATCATAAATTTATTAAATTAGATATAAAAGGTTCTACAACTATATCTAAAAAATTTGCTGATATTAAAGGTTTTATATACTCCAACAAAAAATTTAAAGCCAAACTAGATATACATAATAATAAACAAGGATTAAATAGTAAAATCTCTACTCAACATCTGAAAATTATAGCCAAAGGAGATATAGACAAAAAAGAGATAAAGGCTAAAATAGAGATAGACTCTTTGAAAGCATTACAGCAAGAGTTGAGTAAATTATATGGATTTAATAAGTTTGATATAGATGGACCATTAAAATTAGATGCAAAACTAAATGGTGAAAAGGTATGGGCAAATTTAAATTCTAAAAAAATTAAACTTAATGGTTTTAGTATAGAGAAGCTTGATATAGATGCCAATTATAATAATCAACTGATTACTCTAAATAAATTTAATTTTAAAACAACAGGATTTAAAAATAAAAAATTAAATAGGTCTATATATCTAAATAAAAAAGGAAAAATCTATCTAGGTGAGAAAAAGAAAATAGATATAGATATGCACCCTAATATTCGTATAGTAGCAAATGGAGATAGTAATAAGTTAGATGGAAAAATAGATATAAAAAAACTTCCATTAGGACATCCAGATTATGGTAGTATGTTTTTGAGTTGTAATATAGATTATAAACAAAGAGGAGAGGATAAAACTATTGTTGGTAATATATTAATGAAAAAATTAAAAGTATTTTATGAAGCTAAATTTTTGGATGCAGATTATGACCCAGATGTAATAGTTATAACCAAAAGAGATAAAAGAAAAAAACAGAAAATAACTAATGACTCATTTTTAAATCATACAAAAATAGATATATCAATAAAAGCACCAGAGGCTAAATATAAAACTCCTGATATTGATTTGACTTTTGATATTGATATGAAAGCTTATAAATCTTTTGGAAAAGATTTGGCACTGCTTGGTAAAATCAAAGAGATAAATGGACATTTTGACCAGATACCAAAAAGATTTGAGATAGAAAATTCCAATATAGTATTTAAAGGTGGTAAAAAAATTAATCCACTATTAGATATAAAAGTTAAATATACT
>Ga0256828_1001405_pt1 | contig 15035 bp, 18 predicted proteins | sample CV88metaG_FD_185993 | JGI IMG/M metagenome (GOLD analysis project Ga0256828, IMG submission 185993) | Hydrothermal vent microbial communities from East Pacific Rise, Pacific Ocean - CV88 | ecosystem: Environmental > Aquatic > Marine > Hydrothermal vents | place: Pacific Ocean: East Pacific Rise...
GAGCCCCCTTGACTCCACCATCTTCATACTTTTTCTTCTTAAAAAATATTTTTGCATTCTATCTAAGCTACATCTCTAGAGAAGACATTTAAGTTGATTGACATAGACTCAACTCTTATGATATAATTTCACTAATTAAAAAATTTAACAACTATTGGTAAGGATAAAAATATGGCAAAATCATTATATAAAACATTAGAAGTATCAGAAAATGCAAGTGAATCAGAGATTAAAAAAGCATATAGAAAATTAGCAAGAAAATATCATCCTGATATCTGTAAAGAGGCCGATTGTGAGGAGAAGTTCAAAGAGATAAATGCTGCTTATGAGATTTTAAGTGACAAAGAGAAAAAAGCACAGTATGATCAGTTTGGAGACTCAATGTTTGGCGGACAAGACTTTCATGACTTCTCACGCGCGCAAGGTGGAAATGTTGATCTTGATGAGATTCTTCGTCAGATGTTCTCTGGTGGTGGTTTTGGTGGCTTTAGTGGGGGTGGCCGTCAAAGTTACTCATCTGGAGGTTTTGATGGGGGATTTGGTGGTTTTGGAGGAGGCGGTGGCTTCCATCAAGAACCAAATCTTGACATTGAAACAAGTGTGACAATTCCTTTTAATGTAGCAATACTTGGTGGAACACACTCAGTTTCAGTCAATGGGGATCGTTTTGATATTAAAATTCCAGCTGGCGTGAAGAGTGGTGAAAAACTCCGAGTGAGAGGAAAAGGACATGCCCAAAGTGGCCGTGCTGGAGACCTCTTCTTAAAAATCACGGTTGCACCATCTCCTGATTATGAACGGGAGGGTGATGATTTGGTAAAAACTATCGATGTACCACTCTATGCAGCACTCTTTGGAGATAAGACTGCTATACAGACTTTAGAGAAAGAGATTAAACTTAAAATTCCACAAAATACAAAAAATGGACAGCGTTTTCGTGTTAAAGAGATGGGTGCAATGAACAGAAAAACTAAAAAACGGGGTGATCTGTATCTCAAAGCAAATATTATCAATCCTAAAGTTGAGGATTTAGAGAGTGATTTGGTAGAGTTGATGAAAGCAAAACTACCAAAGAAAATTTAAGAAGGAGAGATTAAAATGCATCATTATGACGAACCGGTATATCTCATTAGTATTGTTTCAAAGATATTGGATATTCATCCACAAACATTGCGTCAGTATGAGAGAGAAAATCTTATAACTCCTTCTCGATCAAATGGAAGAATTAGATTATATTCACAGCGTGATATAGATAGGATCAAACTTATTTTACGTTTGACACGTGAGCTAGGCGTAAATCTTGCAGGTGTTGATATTATATTGAGATTAAAAGAGAATGTAGATAAGATGGAACGTGAAATCGCAGATCTTCGTCATGAAGTTGAAGTTGCTAAAAATTCTCGTTCAGTATCTCCGGATAAAGCACTTGTTACAAAAAGAAGTATCTACGAAATGATTATTTTTGAGGGAGACTAAAGTCCCTCTTTTAATCGCCGAACTGCTACACCTACATCTTTGAGTTTCTTTTCTAATGCATCATAGCCACGATCAAGGTGGTATATACGGTGGACATTTGTTTCACCATCAGCAACTAAGGCTGCTAAGACAAGAGCACTGGATGCTCTTAAGTCTGTTGCCATAACATCTGCACCACTAAGTTCACTTTTTCCATTGATAGTTGCAGTATGACCATTGAGTGAGATATCTGCTCCCATACGTTGCAGTTCACTTACATGCATAAATCTATTTTCAAATAGACGTTCTTCTATAATAGAGACACCATTTGCCTGTGTAGCGAGTGCCATGAATTGTGCTTGCATATCTGTTGGAAATGCTGGGTACTCCTGTGTGACGATTCTCACTGGTTTAATATCATTGTTTGGATAGATTGTAAGTGTTGTATCTGTATGTGTAAGCTCAAATCCCATCTCCTCAAGTTTTGCGATAACTGCACCTAAATGTTCAGGCTCAACACTCTCCAGTGTCAGTTTTGAACCTGTAATAGCACCTGCACAAAGGTATGTTCCTGCTTCAATTCTATCGGGGATGATACTAAACTCCTCAATATCCAAGAGTTTTCCATTTGTTCCCTGAATTTTTAGTACCGCTGTTCCAATGCCTTCAATCTTCACACCACTAGCATGTAAGACTTCACAAAGTTGGACTACTTCAGGTTCTCTTGCTGCATTGATGATAGTAGTCTCTCCATTTGCAAGAGCAGCTGCCATAAGAATATTTGCTGTTCCTGTAACAGTGATCTTATCAAAGATGATCTCACATCCTTGTAAGCCTTGTGGTGCTCTCGCTTCTATATATCCAGCTCTAATAGTTATATCTGCACCCATCTGTTCCAGTGCTTTAAGGTGAAGGTCAATCGGACGTTGTCCTATGGCACAACCACCAGGAAGTGAGACTTCACAATGCCCAAAACGTGTAAGGATAGGTCCTAGCACTAAGATAGAGGCACGCATAGTCTTGACAATATCATAAGTAGCTTTGGTTTCATGGATAGTGGATGTATCGACAACAACTCTATCATCCAAAAAAGTACATTGTGCTCCTAAATTACTAAGGAGCTTTAATAGGGTTTTGATATCTGCAACATCGGGAAGATTTTTAATTATAACATTATTACGAGCCAAAATTGTCATTGCAATAAGTGGCAGAGATGCATTTTTTGCACCTGATATTTTTATAGTTCCATTGAGGGCAGATTTGCCTTTAATCTTTAGGTAGTCCATATTTCTCTTTATCTTCAAAAAATTACGCTATTATATCTTAAATTTGCTATACTACTGTTAATAATTAAGTAGGAAATAAGATGAGCTCAGCACTTGAACGATTGAAAAATCTAACCAATAAAATATCTTCTTATGAACTTGCCCGAAAAGAGAATATAGAAAAGTTAAAAGAGCTCTACAAAGAGCTTGGTGTTGAGAAAAAAGTGCAAAACTTTGAAGATCTTTTTGATTTTAAAGCGATCAATCTCTCTGGTGTTTCTCTTCAAGAAGAGAATTTGGGTGAGATAAAAGAGGGTAAATACCTACAAATCTTAGCAATCTCTTATGATAAAAATGCGACAGTAAAGAGTAAAAACATTTCTTTAGCCTATTTTGGAAGAGTGGAGAATGTTGAGCCTGCTTTCAAAGATAAAATTGTAGCCTTTGTTATTCGTTACAGATTTGAAAAAAGTTTTATAAATTTGGAACATTACCACGCAATGCTATCTGGCATTGATAAAGCAAATGCATAGATTTTATCTCTTTTTGTGGATATCATGGGTGCTACGAGTTATATTTTGTACTCTCTTTATTGCTTCGAGTGTTGCTTTTATAATTACATTTGTTATTTACATAAAACAAGGCTTGCCGGATCTAAGTCAAGAGATAATAGATGCACTTTTTGACGTATGGCAGTTTTGGTTTGTTATTTCAATAAATGCAGCTCTTTTAATCGCACTCTTTCGAAGTGTTAAATATTTGTTTAACAGAGCTCACGCAGCTTATATGATGAAACTAAAAAGTTGTCCTAAAGAGCAAGAAAGTGTGTATATTGAAGAGATAGCGTATGGTGATTTAGTAAAAGTATGGCGGAAGTGGTTTATACTTTTGATCTGGTTGGTTGGAAGTTTTATGGTAATAGCTACGATAATTAGTTATATCTTTAGTTCCTCTACAGCTCTCTTTAGCTGGTTGAACATCTATATCTTATACTTTTTTATATTAGTGGCTGGATATTTTTCATTTACCTTTTTAGAGAGTCGCTGTAAAAATGTGAGGATTGTAAAATGTTGATCTTTTTAGATATTGAGACGACAGGTTATGAAAAAGAGGATAAGATCTGTTCATTGGGACTTCTATCTTTTGAAAATGACTCTTGCGTGAGCTCTCAGTATGAACTTGTTAATGAAGGTAAAAAGATTCCTGCTGCAGCTTCTGCACTTCATAATATTACCAATGAGATGATTAAAGATAAAAAGAGTTTGTGTGAGAGTGAGATATATAATTATCTTCTTCATGAAAATAAGCAGGAAAATACTCTTGTTCTGCATAACGCCTCTTTTGTTTTAGAAAAACTGCAAGAGAGTGGTTTAATCTGGCATGGTACAATTATAGATACTTTAAAAGTTGTTAAACATACTATACAAGAGTGTGAAGCATTCTCTTTGGCATTTTTACGGTATGAACTTAAACTTTATAAAAAAGAGGAGTCGCTTAAAGCAGTGTGTGGAATTAAAGATGCTTTGGTTGCACATCATGCTTTAAGTAATGCTTTACTTATAAAACTTCTCTTTGATTATCTCAAAGATGAGCTTAGTGAAGAGATGATGGAAGAGTTGAGTTTTAAAGATGTTCTTTTAGAGAAGTTTCCGTTTGGAAAATATCTTGGCAGATATATAGAAGAGATAGTTCTAAGTGACAGAACCTATGTCAATTGGATGCTCTCTTTGGAAAATTTAGATGATGATTTACGGTACTCAATAGAGTACTATTTACAAGGATAGATATGAGAGTTGCTGTTGCGTGTCAATCACCACTACTACAAAAGTCTTTAGAACTTTTTTTAGCAAAATATTTAACGGCTTCAAAGAAGTGCGATATTATAATTCAAGATGAAGAGTGCTTAGGAGATGAGCGATGTTTTTATATTGGAAGTGATGAAAAAGCAGATTTGAAAAAGCCTTTTTCAAAATCACAACTTATTTTGGCTTTGGAAAAAAAGTATGATGCACTCTACTCCGCAGTACAAGAGGATGAAGTGATCAAAAAAGAGTATTTTGAAGAGTATTTTCAAGAGGATTCTATGGATTTTAAAATCTTAGAGAAGCGTATTGAGTTTCTCACGCAAGAGTATCAGGCAAATATTTTAAGAGCGGTAAAAGCATTTTATGAAAAATAGATCAAAAACTTTAACAAAAAAGATTATTGCTGGAAAGTACAAGGGTAAAATACTCAAACTTCCCTCTAAAACAACGACACGCAGCTCAAAATCGATCGTCCTTGAGTCTTTTTTTAATACGTTGCAGTTTGATATAGTGGATGCTACGTTTGTTGAGGTTTTTTCAGGTTCTGGTTCCATTGGTCTAGAAGCATTAAGTCGTGGTGCTAAAAAGATCTATTTTATGGAAAAAGATCGTGATGCACTGAAGGTCCTAAAGGATAATATTGCCCTTACTGATCCCTCTGCATGTGATGTTTTTGGTGGAGATAGTTTTATAAATATAGAGCAGGTTGTTGCACATCTAAAAAAATCAAAAACAAAAGCCTACTTTTATATTGATCCCCCTTTTAGTATTCGTGAAGGGATGGAAAATATTTATGATAAAATGATAAAATTAATAATATCACTGCCTGTAGAAAATGTTCGAATGGTCATTATTGAACATATGAGTGGACTGAAAATTCCAAAAGAGATAGGACCATTTCAAATGAAAAAATCCAAAAAATTTGGAAATACAACACTTACATACTTCATAGATTCAAATATGGAATAAAAATTGCTAAATTCTTACATAAATGTAAGGATTAGATAGATGAAATATTTTTTAGTATTGTTATTGTTTTTATCATCGCTTCATGCAACAAAGATTACGGATGTCTCTAATATAGTGGGTGTTCGGGAAAATCAGATTATTGGTTACTCTTTGGTTGTCGGTCTTAAGAAGACAGGGGATGGTACAACCTCAAAATTTACACTCCAATCAATTTCTAACATGTTAAAAGCAATGAACATAGATATGAATCCTATTGATATCAAATCAAAAAATGTGGCAGCCGTTGTTGTTACTGCAACGATCAAACCTTTTGCAAGACAGGGAGATAAATTTGATGTGACTGTCTCTTCCATTGGCGATGCAAAATCCTTGGAGGGTGGGACACTTTTAATGACACCACTTAAAGGGGTTGATGGTAAGATCTATGCTCTTGCACAGGGGCCACTCAGTATTGGTGGACTCAACCAAAGAGGTGCAGGTGCTGAAACACATCCAACAACCGGTATAGTCTTTAATGGTGGTTTTATTGAGCGTGAAATAAATATTGATCTTTTTCATCAACAGTATGCAACCCTCTCTTTAAAAGAGTCAGGATTTGAAAATGCTGTATCTGTTCAAAAGGCTATAAATGCACATTATAATACACAAGTTGCTGTAGCTCTGGATTCAAGAAGTATTAGACTAAAATGCCCTAAAAATCGTTCAATGATTGAATTTTTAGCAGAGATTCAAGATATTGATATGAATTATAAACCTAAAAAGAAGATTATTATCAATGAAAAAACAGGTACCATCGTTGCTGGTGTAAATATAAAATTGAATCCTATTGTTCTTACACATGGAGATATCACAATCAAGATAGTTGAACAAGAGACTCTATCTAAGCCGGCAGGATCAATGACTGTGGATAAAAACCTTGTAATTGGAATGAATGAAAATGAAGTATATACAAAAAAAGGAACTACAACTGTTGCTAATCTTGTACGCTCCTTGCAAAAACTTGGTGCTACACCAAAAGATATAATCTCTATCTTAGAGGCAATGAAAAGTGCTGGTAGTATATCTGCAGAGTTAAAGGTTATATGATGGATTATGGATTAAATGTTTTAGGTGCACAGGCACAGCTCGTTACGCAAAATGGTGCTATTCCTAAGATTGATGCAAAAGCAGAAGATAAAGCTTTGCGTGAGCAGACAGATGCTTTTGAAGCTGTTATCATAAAAATGATGATGGACAATGCGATGAAAGATGAAAAAGATCTCTTTTCATCTCAAAATGATCCTGGTGATAAAATATACAAATCGATGTATAGAGATGAACTCTCACGTGCAAGTGCAGGGAGCTTTGGTTTTTCTCAAATGCTTTATGACTATTTAAGTGAAAGAAATAGTTAAAATGCATTTAGAAAATTGTATTTTTGTCGATATGACTGTATAGAGAAATTTTAATACAGAGATAGAAGGATAGGATATGATTTCAAGTGTCAACAGTTCAATTGTACGCAATGCATATGCGAGTAGTACAAATGAAAACAAAGAGATAAAACCAAATGCTAAGTTGGCTACTTCTGGTAGTAGTGAGAATAAAATTGAAAAACTCAAAGAGGCAATAGACTCTGGAGAGTATAAAATTGATTTGTCTGCATTATCACATAAAATGGCAGATGAATTACTTTAGATAATTAAATAATTATGGGGGTTTGAGATGCTTACTCGTCACTTACAAAATGCTTTAGAAGATTTAAAGGATTTGATTAAAATTACAGAGTCTGATATAGAAGATATTAAAAGAGCAGAGCATGACCCTCAATTTGAAAGATTGTCACTTAAAGAAGAGAAGCTTAAAGCTTTTGAAACTAAAAAAGCAATGATAGATCATGAGATTTCAAACCTTATAACATCTTATCCAAATACTGAATTACCACAACTTTTAAATGAAGAGCAACATCAACTCTTAGATGCATTGAAAATTGAACTCTCAGAGCTTCATAAAGTAAATAAAAAATATGCGAAACTTGTTTTGGTTGTGAGTAATTTATATAATCAATTCTTGGAACAAATAGTACCAACAGAGATGCAGGGGTATAAGAAAGTTGCCTCAAAAAACTCTGCTATACTTGAAGTGAGGGCATAAAATGGCTTCTATGTTTAATACCTTAAATGTTGGTTACAGTGGCTTAAATGCTGCGCAAATAGGAATTGATACTACTGGACACAATATTTCAAATGCAGAAGTTGAAGGGTATACAAGACAACGTGTTATAACTTCAGCTGCAACACCGCTGAGTACGGCGGCTGGTAATGTTGGGAATGGAACAGAAATACAGGATATTGGTCGAGTTTTTGACAATTTTGTTTTTGATAAATATAATAGTGCTTCATCCGATAAAGAATATAGTGATTATGAAAGACAAAAATTAGAAGAGTTGAGTACTTATTTCCCTGATATTGATGGTGTTGGTATAAAAGCAGATCTAGCTGCTTATTATGACGCATGGCAGACTTTTGCGGATAATCCAGATAATGATGCAGTAAAAGTTGCTTTGGCTGAACAAACTCAGACCTTAACACAACATATTACAAAAACACAATCAGAAGTGTTAGATCTGCAACAACAGGTAAACAAACAGATCTCTGTGGATATTAATCAGGTGAATGATTTAGCGTCACAACTTGCAGATTTAAATAAATCTATAGAAATTGCAGAAGCTGGTGGTGGATATAATGCAAATGATTTAAGAGATCAAAGAAATGTTCTTGAAAGAGATCTATCCCGTTTAATTGGAGCAGATGTAAACCAGGGACAATTAGAAGCAAACATGCAACTAGATAGTAGTGCAAATATAAGTAGTGGTAGTTACACTGTAAGTGTGGATGGCTTTAATATTGTTGATGGAAATACTTTTCATCCTTTGAAAATTACAAATGAAACTAACAAATATGGTTTTTATGAAATATCATACGAACGTCAAGATGGATTTTTAATACCAATGAATGGTGAAATAACAGGAGGACGTATAGGTGCTGCTCTTGATCTTAGAGGTGGTGCACTTGATACGACAAGTGGTATGCCTGTTGATGGTATTTTACAAAAAACAGTATCTGATTTAGATGCTTTTGCAAAAGGTTTGATTGAGTCCACTAACAATCTTTACGCTCAAAACAATGTTATAAATATGATATCTAATGATTTGGAGTTGGATCCTCATTCGGCTATATTAAATTCTGGCTTGAATGTTAATGAAGGCTCTTTTAATATCATAGTGTATGATGTTGATGGTAATGAAGTTGCTAGTAGAGCGATTGGTATAGATAGTGGAACAACTATTGCAAAAGATACTTCAACTGCTTCCACAAATTCGATTGAAGAAAAAATTGCAGCTCAAGTTGATGATAATGAGGATAACAATGCTAATAATGATATAGATGATTATATTACTGGTTTTAGTTATCAAACATCTGCTAATGGAGAGTCCAGACTTCAACTTTCCATGGACCCTGCTATGGCTTCAAAAGGTTATACATTTGCTATATCTGACAACTTAAAAACTGATGATTTCTCTTCAGGAACGAATTTTGCGGGGGCTTTAGGTCTTGGTAACTTTTTTGAAGGGGACAGTGCACGTAATATACAATTAAAAAAAGATTATCGGGATAATCCTACAACATTAAGTGCTGGTTACTCCTCTGCATCTGGAGATAATAGACTTGCTTTAAATATGGTTCAGCAGCAATTTGAATCCTATAAATTTAATGTTGGCAGTGAAGTTTATGATAGTACTATTTACGGTATGTATGATTTAACAGCTACATATGTGGGAATCTCCACAAATTCTGCAATTTCTCATAATGACAGTGTAACGGCACAATTCAATGCTGCAGAGATGGAATATTATTCAGTTTCAAAAGTAAGTATCGATGAAGAAATGACAAATCTAATAAAATACCAGACATCTTATGGTGCAGCAGCAAAAGTTATCACAACAGTAGATCAAATGATGCAAACACTTTTGGGAATAAAACAATAAAGTGCTACCTAAAGTTAGTCTTTTTGTACTTTTTGCTGTCTTTTTCTTTTCTTTTTTAGGTTCAGTTTTTTATAATGTGAGCCCTTATCTTTTAGATAGTCATGCTATTTTAGTTGCACCGTCATGGGAACATTTTTTAGGGACAGATCGACTTGGACGTGATATTTTAGCTCGCCTTATAGAGGGTGGGAAAATCTCGTTGAGCATAGGTGTAGGAAGTGCTTTGATAGCCTCTTTTATAGGTCTATTACTAGGTTCAATAGCTGGATATTTTCGAGGATATATTGATAAATCTTTTATTATACTTGTAGATCTTTTTTTAACATTTCCTACTTTCTTTTTGCTTTTGGCACTTGTGTCTTATGTAAATGCATCTGCTTGGGTTTTAATTGTAATTATATCCGTGACAGGATGGATGACAACAGCAAGACTTATTCGTACAGAAAGCTTTAAAATTACTTCGCAGCCATATATTAAAATTCTTGATATTGCAAAAGTGAAAAAAAGTAAAATACTTTTAAAATATTATGCTCCGATTTTAGCACCTATATTTTTTGTCAGTTTTACTTTTGGAGTGGGAGGTGCTATACTTGCAGAGTCAGGACTTAGTTTTTTAGGACTTGGAATTGTGGCTCCGCAGATGAGCTGGGGTACGATTTTAAGTGGTGGTAAAGATGTTGTAGAAATTGCTTGGTGGGTAAGTTTTTTCCCTGGTCTTATGATATTTTTAGTGACCTTTTCACTGATGAATATTTCAAATTATTTACAACAACTGACTAATCAAAAAGAGATTCAAAATTAAAGGATAGCTATAATGAAAGAGAGTCAACTAGGCTATTTTTTTATTGTAATGGCAAGTGTTATAATAGTGTTAGTTGGTATTAAGTTTGCAGCATCGATTGTAGTACCATTTTTACTCTCTTTATTTATTGCCATTATTTTATCACCGTCATATAATTTTTTTAAATTAAAAGGGTTCCCGGATATTCTGGCTTTAGTGATCGTAATGGGTGTTTTTTTATTAATTCTTACTTTTATTGCTAAGCTTATTGGTACATCTGTTCATGATTTTAGTGCGAATATTGATACTTATTCATCTAAACTTTTGCTTTATTATCAATCAATTTCAAAATTGGCAGAGGATTTTGGGCTTGAAATACCTGTAAGTGAAATTACAGCGATGTTTGATACGAAACAAGTAATGCGATTTTTTACATCGATGATCAATGGACTGAGCTCTGTTTTTACTAATGGATTTGTAGTAATTTTAACGGTTGTATTTATGCTTTTAGAGTCAAGAAATTTTATTTATAAAATTCATTATGCAGTAAGTACTCAAGCAATGACACATATTAATAAAATTTTTTCTCAGATAAAAAGTTATATGGTTATAAAAGCATTAATATCAATGTTTACAGGTTTTGTTGTTTGGTTGTTTCTCTCTTATGTAGGTACTGACTATGCTTTCTTATGGGGAGTTCTTGCTTTTTTATTTAATTTTATACCAAATATTGGCTCTATTATTGCAGCTGTACCAGCTGTATTGATTACTTTGGTGCAATTAGGTGGATTAAGTGCTCTTTTTGTAGCTATTTTTTATCTTGTAATTAATGTTACGATAGGCTCAATTCTAGAACCAAAAGTTATGGGAAAGGGTTTGGGACTTTCCACTCTTGTTGTATTCCTATCATTAATTTTTTGGGGATGGTTACTGGGTATAGTCGGTATGTTGCTTTCTATTCCTTTAACGATTATGGCAAAAATTATTTTTGATGCAAATGAGAATACTAAATGGATAGCGGTACTTCTTGGAAGCGGTGATAATTTAGATAAGGAAGAAATTAATCTAGAGAACAGATAGTTTGTTTCTAAACTATCTGTTTTTATCATATTCATCCAAAGATATTTCACTTTTCCACTCAATACCATCAATACCTCTTGTGTAGCCTATATCAAAAAGTTTTTTCATCTCACAAGGTTTGAATTCTGTAGGTGTTATTATAATGTTCTTCATTTTTTTTGGAATAGAAGAGATTTTAAAATGAATATTTTTATTTTTGGCTGCACGATACATTCTGTAAACATTTTTATCAAAAAGGAGGTCCATTTCCATTAGTAAATAGGACTCTATAATATTAAAAGGTTCTTGCTCTACAGGAGTATAAATATCTCTTTGTCTGTACTTTCTATTTGCAATAACATAGAGTGTAGTATCAAATCTTTTTTTAACATCTGCATTCATATTCAGAATTTTGCTCCAATCCATAACCAGACCAATCATAAAAACCTGTGCATACACTCCTCCATCTACGTGCATTTGATAGTAAGGGTTCCCTTTGATATCTATTTCTATATATTGAGGAGGGAGATAGACAGGAAGTGCTGTTGAAGCATAGATGATATCACTGAATCTTTTATATTTATCTACTCTATTACTGGCTGCAATAGCCCCCATATCCCATACTGTAAGTTGTCCAGTATCTAAATTTGTTGTTCCAATATAAAGCCTTCTCCCCTTTTTATATTCAGCAGCTACTTTATCAAGGAACTCTTTGTTAAAATTTTTTCTAAAGAGTTTTTTAAGGGGTTTTGCATTCATAATATAGCCATCACTAAAAAAGCTAAGCATTGAGCTTGTAAATACACGTTCTGTTGTCATCTCAGTATAGAAATATTTTGCTTTGTCAATTTCACTATCTCCTAGAAATACAAAAGGAGCCATAACCGCTCCTGTTGATATACCTGTTACCACATCAAATTTAGGCATAGTGCCTCTTTCGTTCCAACCTACGATAAGGCCTATACCATAAGAACCACGGGAACCACCACCAGAAAGGGCTAGAATATTATAATTAATAGTATTGCTAGTATCTTTATTTATATCTATTTTCATTAGAAGACTTTTGCCCAAAGAATTGATAACACTATTACTATTTGTACTGTTTTGATCTAAATCAATAGCACCCCATGGTAGTTTTTGGGCATAATCAGTAGGTACTGCAGGAGGGCGATGATTACTACAACCGACAAAAAGAAAAAGAGTAAAAAAAAGTGTTAATAAAGAGATGTTCATAGCGAAAGAGAAGCCTTTTAAAATATATAAAAAAAGAGTATAGCAAAATTTAATGTCATTTGGATTACTAAGGCTTTGGCAAATGCAAATACAATGAATATTTTCTCAAGACAGCTAAATAGATGCAGAAATTAGATATGTTTTATTATAGTTTAATGTTGTTTGTCAATAACAAAAGATAAAAAATAAATAGAATAAGAGCTAGAGTCTTTAGAAAATCCAATTGTAATTTTTGATATAATGCGATGACAATTAGCTAGCCTTATAAAGTACCGATGAATAGAATTTTGTTCTATAGCTAGAAATAGGCTAAGAAATTAGAAAATAAAATTTATAAAATTTGATTAAAGTACCTAAAATGGGACTTTGTGAGAGGTTGAGATTAAATGATTTTAATGATAGATAATTATGATAGCTTTACTTATAATATTGTTCAATATTGTAGAGAGTTGGGTGCTGATCTAAAGATTATCCGTAATGATGAGATGAGTGTGGAGGAGATTGAGGCTCTGCATCCTGAAAAGATTATCATCTCTCCTGGTCCTGCTTCCCCCGATGAAGCAGGGATCACTCTGGATGTTATTCATTATTTTAAAGACAAGGTACCTATTCTTGGTATCTGCTTGGGGCATCAGAGTATTGCTCAGGTGTTTGGTGGGAATGTTGTCCGTGCTAAACATATGATGCATGGAAAGACATCGAAGATGATGCAAAATGGAGAGTGTGAGATTTTTAAAGATTTGCCGAAAGAGTTTATTGCTACACGTTATCACTCTTTGATTGTAGATAAAGATACTCTTCCTGACGTTGTGGAAGCAAAGGCTTATTCTAAAGATGATAATGAAATTATGGCACTTAAAATAAAAGATAAAGATATTTATGGTGTACAGTTCCATCCTGAGTCTATTATGAGTGAATATGGACATGAAATGATAGGAAATTTCTTAAAATTATGAAATATAAACTCATCTTATTTCTCATTTTAGGAATAGATGCATTTGTTCTTTTTTTTGAGACATCTCATATCTCTATCTCTTCAAGTGGGGCTTCTTTACTATATGAAGAACACTCTTTCTTACAGTATGTAGTACAAATATCTTTAAATATTTTTGGACAAAATGATTTTGGACTCCGTTTTGTTTTTATAGCTATGCATTTACTAAGTGCACTGCTTATGTACCTTATTTCAGAAAGATATCTTCAATCTCAAAGAAATCGACTTTGGCTTGTTTTGACTTTTGTACTTCTTCCTGGAGTTGTAAGCTCTGCAATAATGGTCAATCATGCAGGATTTATTATATTTGGATTATTGTTATATCTATATTTACAGGAGAAGATATCTCCACTTTTTATAAATATATTGCTTCTTATCTATGCCTTAATTGATGTTGGCTTTGTTTATTTGTTTTTGGGACTTGCTTTTTATTACTTGTTTGCAAAAGAGAAAAAAGCATTTATTTATAATCTCGGACTTTTCTTTTTATCTTCTTATCTTTATGGTTTTGATATTTATGGCTTTCCTCGAGGGCACTTTTTAGACACTATTGGTGTATATGCTGCTATTTTTAATCCTATAATTTTTATATATATTTTTTATGTACTTTATAGACGCTATCTTGCGGATAAAAGGGATAAACTTTGGTATATTGCTTCTACGGCCTTGCTTTTTTCTTTGCTTGTTTCTTTTCGTCAAAGAGTAGATATTGAACATTTTGCTCCCTATCTTATTGTAGCTTTGCCATTAGCCGCTCAAACATTTGTAAGTTCGTATAGAGTACGCTTAAAACAGCATCGAAAAGGATATAAAACTATTTTTATTATTTCATTTGTGCTACTTATTTTAAATACATTACTGGTTTTTTTCAATAGAGAACTTTATCTTGTTCTAGATAATCCAAAAAAGAATTTTGCATATAATATGCATATAGCAAAAGAACTTGCAAAAGAGTTAAAGGATAAGGGTTATTCCTGTGTTTTTACAAATAAAAAGATGCAAAAACGTTTACGTTTTTACAATATTGAAAAATGTGAACAAAATAGGCTTCAAGAACTACCTATAACGAGTAAGAGAGATGCAGATGTAACGATAAGTTACAAAAATAGAATTTTATATAAAGCTACTGTTACTAAATTAAACAGTAAATAGAGCATTTTTTTGAGTTAAGTAAAAGCAAAGATAGTTATTAAATGAGTTTATGTTAGAATACTCCACAAATATCAAAATAGGGAGTTTCTATGGCTCAAAAAGCGATACGAGAATACGACGCAAAGTCAATTTTAGCAAAACACTGGGATAAATACTTTCCAGATTTTACTTATTCATACGAAACAGTTTTAGTAACTTCAGGTGCTGAGTTACTTGAAGCTGCAAAAGAGAAGCCGTGGTTAAAAGAGAAGCCACTTGTTGCAAAACCAGATATGTTATTTGGTAAACGTGGTAA
>Ga0256828_1001406_pt1 | contig 15034 bp, 16 predicted proteins | sample CV88metaG_FD_185993 | JGI IMG/M metagenome (GOLD analysis project Ga0256828, IMG submission 185993) | Hydrothermal vent microbial communities from East Pacific Rise, Pacific Ocean - CV88 | ecosystem: Environmental > Aquatic > Marine > Hydrothermal vents | place: Pacific Ocean: East Pacific Rise...
TTTGGAGTTCTTGGTATGACCGTAGCACTTACAATTGCAGGATATGAACAAGTTATGATTGAAAGAGGAGAACTTGGAGCAACATGGAATGCATTCTTTACAGCTCAAGAGTTACCTTGGTATATTCAAGCACAACTTTGGAGAGCAATTATGGGTGTAGTAACATTCATTGGATTTATCTACCTTGTTTGGGATTTATTGACCATTGGTCAAGTATCTAAAGAGGCAGAGGCTTAATAGTAAGCATGGAGAGAGTTTTCTCTCCCATTTAATTTAAAGGAGATTAGCATGATTGAACCATTAACAGACGTTGTTCCAAGTTTTTTTGCAATGTTAAACCAAGGTCCATTGACTTTGACAATCTTTTTACATACAGTAATTATTTTACCAATGTTTTGGATTTATAAACAAGAGAAGAAAAAGTTAGAAGAGCAGTAGTCTCAAACTACAGGGGTGGGGCTAGATTCAGCCCCAATGGTGTGTTGTCTGAAAAAATCAGACGGAATATTCTATCTAAATGAGCTTTGATAGGGGTAAATTTCAGAGCTTATTGTTATAAAAGGAAAAAATATGAAAAGAATTTTAAGTATAGCCGCAGCAACAGCATTAACAGCATCTTTTGCATTTGCAGGTACATCAAGTATGGATTTTGCACAAAAATTTGAAAAAGAGTGTCAAGGGTGTCATGGACCTATTCACCAAGGTGGTGTTGGATCTGACCTTCGACCAAAAGCTCTTAAATCAAAAAATAGAGAATTTTTAGCAGAGAGAATCTTGAATGGTGTTGAAAATACAGCTATGCCAGCGTGGAATAGTACATTCTCTAAAGATGATGCAACTGGTATGGTTGATTGGCTAATGGATTGGAAAAATACTGTTGAGCTAACTCTTGACCTTGATGAGGTTAAGAAAACTTGGACAAAAATGGCAGACCGTGAAGCTCTTGCTAAAAAATATCCAAAACCAACAGAGGTAAAATCAGTTCTTGATATTACATTTGCAACAGAGAGAGATGCTTCTTTGGTTGACTTTATTGATTCAACTACAGGTAAAGTACTTAGTAGACATAAAGCAGGATTTGCTGTTCACGTAACAGTTACAAACAAAAAGAACCCTAGATATGCTTATTCTATCTCACGTTCAGGTAAATTAACAATGTTTGATATTGGCGCTCCAGGGCAACCTGCATTGGCATCAGTACAAGTTGGTCAAGAGTCAAGAGGTTTGGCAGTTTCTCCAGATGGTAAATATGTAATTGCAGGTAACTATAACCCAGGTGGTGCAGTTCTTTGTGATGCTATGACACTAGAGCCATTAAAAGCGTTTGATACATCTCGTGTAATTGACCCTGATGGACAAATTGGACCTTCAAGAGTTGCTTCTTTGGCTGATACTCCTTATGGACCATACTTTGCAATGGCACTTAAAGATGGTGGACATACATACATTATTGATTACTCTAAACCAGACTTCCCAATTGTAGGTGATATTCCAAATATTGGTAAAATTCTTCACGATGCTTTCCTTAATGAAGATGAAGGTAAAGATTTTGGACGTTACTTTATGATTGCTTCTCAAGGAAGTGATGTTGTTGGTATTGTTGACTTCAAAGAGAAAAACTTAGCTGCAAAAGTACATACAGGTAAAAAATCTAAGCCACACCCAGGTCAAGGTTCTTCTTGGTACTCAAAAGGTCAGAAAAAACAACTTCATGCGACACAAAGTATGAACTTTGGTGATACTGTGATTTGGGATTCTAACTGGAAAGTGGTTAAACATGTTAAGACTGCTGGTGGTGGTCTATTTGTAGGAACAGCTCATGATACTCCATATCTTTGGTCTGACTGTGTACTTGGTAAGCCAGAGTTCTATAATGAAGTTCATTTGATTAACAAAGATACTTTAGAGACTGATAGAATTATCAAAGTTGGTAAGAAAAAAGGTCAACTTATTGATGCTAAAACTAAAAAAGTTCTTCAAGAGTGGGATGCAACTCAGCATGAGCCAGTACCTGTAAATGAGGTAGCTTCTAAGATTTCTAAAGAGAAGTTAATGCCAATGCCTGCTAAAGTTGGTGCTGTTGTTAAAAATCCTGTTCAACCAAGACTTCTTCATGCAGAACCTGCAAACCATGGTAAATGGACAATGATTTCTGAGTGGACAACTGGTAGAATTGGTATTTATAATTCTAAAACAGGTGAGTTTATTAAGTATATTGAAAACTTAACAACTCCAACATTTACATACTCTGTAGAGCATAGACAACATATTCCAGGTGCTTAATACCTGATTTCTTCGTTAATTTATTATTGGTCGGCTTTGGTCGACCTTTTGGGGTCTAATCTTTTGGATAAAAATCCTCCTCTTAAAAACTAGATTAGACCTCTGTTTTCTCTTTTTTCTCAAATTATTGTGCCTTACTAAAGTGATTTACTCAAATTATTTTATTAAATTACAATGGAGTAACAACATGAGACCTTTTATCTTCTTTTTTTTAATCCTCTCTTCTTTGCTTATTCAAGCCTCTGATAAATATTTAGATAATCACTCATGTAGTGAATGTCATGAGAAAATATATGAGGAGTATCAAAGCTCTGCTCATGCAAAAAGTTATTTTACTGATGAACTTCATAGAGCTATTGCAGATAAGGTTAGTGACAAAAAGTATAAATGTGCTGTTTGTCATACACCTATGGCAGACAATTTAAAAGATTTAATGAATGGAGATGCACGACCAGATAAAAGCAATAAAACACATACAGATGGCGTAAGTTGTTTTTTTTGTCATACCATAGCTTATGTAAAGAATGCTCATAGTAAAAATATAAATATCAAGGCACGACAAGCCAAAAATTTTAAGCCTACTTTGTATGGACGACTTAATCATCCTGATGATAGTGATAAACACTCATCAAGTAAAAATCCTGTTTATGGTAAAAAAGTCTGTATGGGGTGTCACTCTCATAAATTGAACGATAATAATGTAACTATTTTTAGAGCAATGGATAAAAATCAAGAGAGTATGGGTTGTATTAAGTGTCATATGCCAGAACTTTCTGGTGGAGCTGAAAAGATGGATAAAAGAGCAAGAGGACACCATGCAAGTCATAAGTTTTTGGGAATTTATGATAAAGAGTTTAGGGCTACAGGAGTGGATATTGATATTGAAACTACGGCTAAAAGTATTGATGTTACATTGACCAATAAGATGGAGCATCCACTTATTATTCAACCTGCCAGAGTTAAATATCTGGAAGTTAAAGTTATTCGGGCTGGGAAAGAGATTTGGAGAAACTATAAAAAAGAGCCAAAAGAGGATAAGGAGATGTTTTTTGAGTATAAATTCAAAGATAAAGAGGGGAAAAAAGTTATTATTCCTGCCCATGCTTATAGCCAATCAGAGAGAAATCTAAATGCCAAAGCCTCTAAAGTTGCTAAATATAGTGTTGAATTAGAAACAGGAGATATTGTTCATGCTACGATGTTTGTACGTTTTGCAAAGAAAGATTGTCAATCTGTTATTACCTTAAAAGAGGAACTCTTTAAAAAAGCCCATATTTTAAAAGAGGTGATAAAAATAGTTAAGTAGAGGTCACAAACGTACCTCTTCTTTTTTAAAAATCGTTTAAATCAATACTTGATTTTGCATAATTAGAGACATTACTCTCAAAGAAGTTACTTTTTACTTCGTTCATCTCTAAATGTTTGGTTACCAATTTCTGTAGATAGGTTTTATTGGTTTCATTGAAGATTGGCTCAAGACCAATTCTTCTTAGTCGTTCATTTGCATAGTTATGTACAGTACGCTCCATTAATTCAGGGGTAACGCCCATAATTGGATGTTCACTTAAGAGGTAATTCCCATACTCTAACTCTATCTTTACAGCATCTTCTATCATTGTGTAAGCTGTGTCTATGGTGCTGGTTAAAATTTTGTTCTCTTTTTGAATGGTTTTAAATATGTTTGCAAAAAGAGGTAGATGGGTATTTAGTTCATCTCGGGCGATAAATTTAATCATATCTCTCGCCCCTGGAACTTTGTCTCCCAGTAGGTAGATATAGGAGAATCCCAATAGAAAGTAAATCCCCTCTAGATTAACACTTGCCATGGCACTTAATAGCATCTTATCTACAGACCCACCATCAATATAACGTGCAAACTGTTCTGATATTTGTTGATTTTTACGGTTTAGTGCATCATCATATTTATAGAGGTTAAAGACCTCTTCTGAGTTTCCACAGGCATCAAGAAGTACAGAGTAGCTTTTAGAGTGGTTAACCTCTTGCATAATTTGCAATGAGATAACCGATTTAACCAAACGGTTATTTGCCAATCGTCTAAAGTCACTTAAGTACTCTTCTTGTGCCGAGTCATTAAAGCTTAGTTGGGCAAAGGTTAGTTTATAGATGGCCTGTTCATTATCGGTTAGTTTATCAAAATTTCTTTTTTCGGTGCTGGTATTCACTTCTGATGGAAACCATGTATTGGCATTCATTAAGTCATAAATATTACTATCCCACTTATATTTAGAGCGATTAAAATCAACAAATCCAGTCGGTGAACCACCAAAGATTCCCTCATCTAAAATCTCTTGTCCATTGGGGTTATAGTAGTGTTTTACATCCATAAATTTCTCCTAAAATTATAATTAATATTATTATATCTTGTTTGTTACTATAAACTCTTTGATACTTGTCAATATATGGTTTCTATTGTTGCTTATTTTTGATTTACCTCTTACCTAAATAGAGAAAAACCAACCTACTCTAATATATTAATTTAAATATCTCTTTATTTATTTACTATTTCAAAGAGTTAACCCTTTAAATCAATAAAAAAGAATATTTTTTTATATTTTGCAACGGTTTTGTAATGTTTTTTGAATATAATATTAGTTAGTAAATATTTCTTAAAGTTTAATACTATCTTAAATATTTTTTGTATATAATATTTAAAGATATTTAATCAATATTTATTAATAATTACAAAGGACAATATCATGAATAAATTTTTATCAACAGTAGCATTATCAGCACTATTATCAACAGGAGCAGTAGCAGGAGATGTATACGGAAGTGTCGGAGCAGCATTAACAACAGTTAGTGGTTTTGATAGTGGAGTTAGTATTGTAGGGACAGCAGGACTGAAATTAGATCAAATTACACCAAATTTTGCTGTAGAGGCTGAAGTTTCTCAAACTGTAGTTGATCCATCTGTTTCTGGATACTCTACAGATTGGGATATGAGTATATTGGGTGTAGGTGTATATGCTGTATATAATTTTCCAATACCAAATACTCCTATTACAGTTAAACCTCGTTTAGGTTTAAATTATCAAAGTTGGAGTTTTGATAGTGTTGGTTGGGCTGCAGATGCTTCTGATACTTCTTTGTCTTATGGTGTAGGTGTAACATATCCTCTTAGTGGTGGTTTAACTGCATATGTAGACTTTACAGATAAAGGTGATTCAAACAATATAGGTGCTGGTGTAGGAATGACCTTTTAATTTATAAAATTTAAATTTACTTCTCTAGCCCTTCTCTTGGGTTAGAGTATAACTCTTTTTATCTTTCTTTTATTATTTTATACAAAATATTTTTAATTTTTATTAAAGAATGTCAAATACACGATTTTTAGATGCTTCTTATGTTATTATTCTTATAAAAAGGAAAATCAATGATTCGGCTTATTTTATCTATATTACTTTTTATCAATATATCTTATGCAAATTCTGAACGTTACTTTATAAAATTAGGAAGTTTTAAAGACCTAAGAGGTTTAGAGCAGAGTATTAATCGACTGCCAAATAATTTACGTTCACATGTTGTTATTGTTCATTCTAATGATTGGTATATTCCTTTTGCCTTTTATGTTCAAAATAAAAGAATTCTCTATCGTTATGTGCCTAAGTTTAAAAATTATTTTCCAGATGCACATATTAACCACTCACCTTATATGATGAGTTATCCTGTTGTTAGAAACTACTCAAATCATAAAAAAAAGAGAACTGTAAATTATGTTAGAAGAGAACCAATCGTTGCCCCTCATCGGAAATCTTTAATTTCAAATCGTTCTACTCTCTATCAAAATGTTGCTATCTCCGAATCAGATAATACGCTACATCAATCAGCTAAAAGATTTACTTTTAGACCTAAAGTAATTGCTGAACCCTCTTCTGCTATTCAAGATAAAGATTTAAAAAAATATACTTTCTTTACTAAAAAAATGTTGAGTGGAAAACATTATTATTTGGCATATAAGTCAACAAAAGAGAGTCCTGATTTATTAATAAAGGTGAGTTTTAAAAATCATATTGTTGTCTATCAACCAATTATTGGAGAGATGAAGATGACAGAAGCCAATTATTTAATAGAGAATAAACGGCTTTATATGTTTGCTAATAGTTTTACAAAAGATGGTGCATATTCTGTATTGGATGAACATCGAGAGAATCATTTTCTTGTTTCCAGTTGGATTAATGGTAAAAAGCTTAATACTTTACGATATTACTATAATTTAAATGATGCAAAAGAGTATTTAAACTTAGAGGTTTCAAATGGTTTGGCAAATGTATTGGAAGAGGGGAATTATGATGACTTCTTTGTGGATGATGACTATTAACATATTTTTTAACATCTAACCTATTTTATTGGTTTCTTTATGTTTTTTACTGAAATCTAATATTTTAATCGTTTTATTTTTTTCACATTTTCTACACAAATTATTATATCTGAAATAAAATATTAAAATTTTAATAAAAGAAAAATTTAATATTTTATATAATGTACTTAATTAAGGTATTAAGGAGAAGATATGAAAGGTTTCATAAAATATAAAAAATATATTTTAATTATAGTGGGTTTGGTACTCTTTCTTCATTCAGAACTGTTTGCTAATTCTATATATAGTGAAGAGTTGTATGTTAAGAGTGCTTATAGTAGTGAGTCTATAAATTCCCCTACAGCAACGCCCACAACGGTTAATAATTCTACAAATATTGAGGTGAAATTGAACTCTTTTGGAACTATAAGCATGATGATAATGTTAATTTTAACCTCTTTATTGGGTGCTTTTTTTGTACGAGATGAATTTTCGGATGTTTTAGATTAGTGCTAAAATTTTAAAATAGTATCTAAAGTTTTATAGCCATTTTGACACATCATATGTCCATCTTTGTCTATTTTTACAACTGATGGAAAAGCGTTAGCCCCCATAGAACGAGCTTTTGAAAAATCATGCTTCATTAAAATTTCTGCTCGTTTACTTCTATAAAATATTAAGAATTCCTCTTTATCTTTGTCAATATATGTTACTAAGTTTTCAATAAGGGTAATATCTATATTTTTTTTATAAAAAGCCTCTTGAATCCTCTCTAGGTATTCAAATGAAGCATCTTCTCCCCAAAGTTCTCGAACAGTAACAACAGCTTTACATGCTGGATAGGTATCATAATCAAATTGTTCTCTATTTAAAAGTGAAAAATTAAAAGGTTGATTGGTTCTTTTTCCTACAGTATGCCAGTTTTGAGCCAAATATTTTTTATTGGAATCATTCCATGCCATTTGACCTTTGGTTCTTAGTCCCCCAAGAACCAAAGAGTATTGAAAATCTTTTGAGTGATACTCTCTTAACTCTTTAATGACAGGATGAAAACCCCAGCACCATGAACACATAGGATCAATAACGAAAATTAATTGAGTCATTTTTTCTCTTTTCTGATAGATGATAAAAATTTAAGTGATTGTTGTAAATTTAATAAGTGGTGGCGCCAGACGGAATCGAACCGCCGACACAAGGATTTTCAATCCTTTGCTCTACCAACTGAGCTATGGAGCCACTGTTTAGTGAGTACTTCGTGTTTGAAGTGGCTGAAATTATAGCCACTTAAACTTAAAATAAACTTAAATTATTTTAAATTTTCAACAAATCGAAAAAATTCTTCACCACGATGTTTATAGGAGTTAAATTGATCAAAACTGGCTGCTGCTGGAGAGAGTAGGGCAACTTCATCTTTGGTAAGTTTTTTTGCAATGGTATTTACTGCATTTTCTAATGTTTGGCAAGAGGTGAAATCTATATTGTATTGTTGTGCTAAATTTGCTAATTTTTCACTGTTTGCACCTATGGTATAGAGATGAAGCCTTTTCCCTTCTATAAGCTCAAATAGAGGGGTTAAATCTGCACCTTTGTCATTTCCTCCTACAATGAGATGAATAAACTTATCATCATAGGTTTTAACTGCTTGAATAGAGGCATCTAAATTGGTTGCTTTTGAATCATTCACCCATAATCGCCCTTGGTTATCGTTTTTCTCCTCTTGACGGTGGTTATCAAGAGTAAAGGCATTAATGGTGTCGTAGTCTACTTCATCAAAAAGAACCTTTGTTACAGAAAGAGCAATAAGGGCATCTTCTAGAAAGGCTGATTTAAAACGAATTTTAGAGCTATCTATCGAGAAGTAATCAGCTAAAAATTCAGATGAGTCATACTCTACTACAAAAGCATCGGTTTCTGGTAGATTTAAACCTTTTGGTACAAGTGCCATCTCACCCTCTTTCATGGTGTGTAGAGGCTTGAGTTTATCAGCTTCGTACGCTTCTGCCGTTCCATGCCAGTCAATATGGTCAGGAGTGATGGGTAACAATAGATAGATATTTGGCGAGGCAATATGGGTATGGTGTAGGGTAAATGAGCTTGATTCTAAAATCCATATAGGTGCTTTTGGGTTAAGTTCTGCCAGTGGTGTTCCAATATTTCCTCCTGCTACAGCTCCTCGTTTTCTAAGAAGGTGTTCTAACATTTGGGTGGTGGTTGTTTTACCATTTGTTCCACTAATCCAAATAGAAAAAGGCATCTCTTTTGCAAAGTAGTCATATTCACTTATAAGATTGTTTGCCGATTGAATAAGAGGATGATGTGGAGGGACACTGGGGGTTGTTACCTCTAGTTGGCTATCTTTTGGATTAAAAAGATGTGAGGGAAAGATTTGATTTTGCTCTTCATCTGCATAAGGTTTTTCAGCTTTGTCATCAAAAAAAATACAGCCTCCACCTAATTTTTTTGCAATTGCTTTGGTGGTTAATCCATATCCAAAGAGGGTTGGTTTCATAAATTATTCCTTATTATAGAGCAACCAAAAAAGATTGCTCTTATTGTTTTTATTTTGTCGAATATTGAGATTGTTATCTAATTTTTAACGTAATTAATGCCAGTAGATTAGAGATAAAAGCAATCATCCAAAATCGTACAATAATTTTGTTTTCAGCCCATTTTTTCATTTCGAAATGGTGGTGAATTGGTGCCATTAAAAAGATTCGTTTTCCTCTTAGTTTATAGCTTCCTACTTGTAGAATAACAGAGACAGTCTCTATAACAAAGATTAAACCGATTAATATTAATAAGGCTTCACTTTTTGCAATAATAGCCAAATAAGCAAGAACACCTCCAATTGCAAGTGAACCTGTATCCCCCATAAATATCTCGGCAGGGTAGCCATTGTACCACAAGAAACCAAGTAATGCACCCGAGAGGGTAGTTGCTAAAATGGTCACCTCTCCTACACCTTGAATATTGGGTAGTAGTAGATAACGAGAGAAGATGGCATGACCTGTAACATAGACAAGAATCCCTAAGGTTGAGAGGGAGATGATTGATGGAACGGTAGCCAATCCATCAAGTCCATCGGTTAGATTTACGGCATTGGTTGTTGCCAAAAAGACAATAATCCAAAAAGGGATGGCAAAGTATCCCATATCTAAGATAGGCTCTTTTATAAAAGGTACATAGATAGTTGTTGGAAAATCTGCAACTAAGATTAAAAAAACAGAGACAGAGATGGCAATAATAAGTAAGAGTCCCATCTTTCCACGGCTACTAAGACCTTTTAAGTTGTCTCCTGTAAGAATTTTTCCCAAATCATCTTGAAAACCAACCAAGGCAAAACCAATAATGGTTATTAATCCTGCAATAATATAGGGATTTGAGATTTTAGCTGTCAAGAGTACACCCAAAACAGTAGCAATAACAAAAACAGCACCACCCATGGTAGGAGTATTCTGTTTTGAAGCATGATTTGGTACATATTTATTAATAGGTTGTTTTGCTTTTTTGGATATGGCCCAAGCGATATACTTGGGAATAGCATATAAAGTAATAAGAAAAGCGATAAAAAATCCCAATCCTGCACGGACAGAGATATATTGTAGAATATTGATGTCAAAAAGTTCGTAAAGAGCGTAGAGCATAGAGTATCATCCTGAATTTAGAGTCTATTAAGTAAACAAGTGTTATTTTACTTTAATTTTTTTAATAAATGACCATAAAGAAGAAAGAGAGAGCCAATGATTCAAAAAACATTATTGATTATTACGGATGGTATAGGATGTAAGCCAGAGAGTACATGTAATGCCTTTAAAGATGCGACTAAACCGACCTATGATAAATTGTTAACAGATGTTCCAAAGACCTTAATTTCAACACATGGATTGAGTGTTGGGTTGCCTGAGGGGCAGATGGGAAATTCAGAAGTTGGGCATATGTCCATTGGCTCAGGTCGTGTCTTGTATCAAGATTTGGTCAAGGTCTCTTTGGCAATAGAGGATGGTACAATTGAACAGAATGATGCACTTAATTCAACTTTAAAGAAAAGTAGTAGAGTACATATTATAGGTTTGTTAAGTGATGGAGGGGTTCACTCTCATATTGAACATATTATGGGGATGGCAAAACTTGCTGAAAATCGAGGGAAAAAGGTCTTTTTACACCTGATTACTGATGGTCGTGATGTTTCACCAACTTCTGCAGAGCAATATATAACGCAGATAGAAGAGATTTGTTCAGATAATATCTCTATTGCAACCATTGGTGGACGTTTTTATACAATGGATAGAGACAACAGATGGGAACGTGTTGAAAAGGGTTACTCTGCTATTGTAACTGCAATGCCTTCTACTACTTTAGATGCCAAAGGTTATATTGCTCAGAGTTATGAAGAGAAAATTTATGATGAGTTTATTGAACCTGTTGCTTTAAATGGTTATAAGGGAATGGAAGAGAGTGATGCTGTGGTTATTGCCAATTTCCGTTCAGATAGGGTACGTGAAATAACCACTGCATTGGGTATTAAAGCGTTTGATGGTTTTGAAAGAGCGTATCTTCCTCTTAATATTACAACTTTAACCAAGTATGATGCTTCATTTGAGTTTCCGATTATGTTTGAGAAAGAAGTTCCTAAAAATACCTTGGCAGAGGTTGTTGCAAATGCCAAATTAACCCAATTACATACAGCAGAAACAGAGAAGTATGCTCATGTAACTTTCTTTTTAAATGGTGGTGTAGAAGAGCCAATGGTAGGTGAGAGCAGGGTACTTATTCCCAGTCCTGATGTAAAAACTTATGATATGAAACCAGAGATGTCTGCTCCAGAGGTAGGAGAGGCTGTTCGTAATGGAATGGATGAGGAGTATGATTTAATTATTGTAAACTTTGCCAATGGAGATATGGTTGGACATACAGGAAATTACGAAGCTGCTTGTTTGGCAGTGAGTGCAGTAGATAGAGAGATAGGGCAAATCATTACAAAGGCGAAAGATAAAGATTATGCCATTGTTCTAACTTCTGACCATGGAAATTGTGAAGAGATGGAAGACAGTAGTGGTAATGTTTTAACAAATCATACTGTTGGAGATGTCTGGTGTTATGTTATGGCAAATGATATAGGTGAACTAAAATCGGGTGGAGGTTTAAACAATATTGCTCCAACAGTTTTAACAATAATGGGGCTACCTATACCTACAGAGATGGATGATTCACTCATTTAGAACCCCATTATATTGGAGTTTTATGAAACATTATGCTTATATTTGATATTATATAAAAGTGTTATTTTCTATGCAGTATCGACGGTTACTGCATGTGGTTTAACTACGAAATAGAGGGATGATTATGGATAAGATGATAAAGGAGTCAGTTGCAACACTGTTTTGTCACGCTATAAAGTTAGATGATAAGGATTTAAAGGTAGAAAAACCTCTATTCTGTCGCTTTATGGGGCAAGATTTTGATTGTAATGATAAAGATGCCGAAGCGCTTTTGGATAAAATTATGAGTGAAGAGTCTGGCAATATAGATACACACATATCTATTGTTAGTAATGCACTCTATAATGAACCTTACTGGAAAATGAATATACTTAAACAGTTAAACCATATTATTTTTAAAAGTAATATTAGAGATGAAGATTATGAGTTCTTTGATAAGGTAAAAAATTCATTTTTCACTAGATAGTTATAGATAACTATCTGGCTTGAATGTACTCTTTATATTTCATATCTTCATTTAATACATGTTGTACTAACCATGTTGTTACAAACTCTCCAATGTCCTTAATGTGTGACTCTTTGTTAATACCCACTGCTAATTTTTTTAATGTTTCTGAAAATTCAAGATGTTGTTTTATATGTTTCTTTAGTTGAGGATACCCCTTTGCTTCCATATACATCTCTTCATAGATAAAATGTTCAACAGTATAGTCATTTAGTGCCATAAAAAGTTCTCTGAAATGTTCGGCATCATCTACTCCTGCTTCTACCAAGTGATAAATCTCATTGGATAATTTAAAAAGCCCTTTATGTTGTTCATCAATCTTCTCTTCACTCATAGAATATTCATCTTTCCATTTTAACAGTTGCATAATTTTCTCCAAATTTTGATTATGGTTCAAAACGCCTTTCCATATAAAAAAGTATATTTCAACAAAACTTACAAGGGTATTAAAAGTTGAAAAATATGACATAAAAATTCACTTTTTAAAGATAAACATGTTAAATTTTATGTTTATTTAGCTACTATATTAGTAATTACATATTAAAGTTCAAGGAGTTTATCATGGATAAAATGCTGAAAGAATCGGTAGCATCCCTATTTTGTCAAGCGATTAAGATGGAGGATAAAGATATAAATACAGAACGTCCTCTATTTTGTAGATTTATGAGACAAGATTTTCCATCTATGACAGACGCAGAAGCTTGTAAATTATTAGATGAAGTGATGGAGAAAGAGTACAATATTGATACACAAATTGCAATTATTGCCAATGCTTTACATAATGAAACATACACCAAAGTATCTGTTATTAAACAGTTAAATTATATTATTGTAAAGAGCAATTTGAGAGATGAAGATTATGACCTTTTCGATAAAGTGAAAAGAGCTTTTTTCCCTTAATTTAGTAATCGACTTTTAACAAGCAATAGACTACAATAAGCCGATATTTATACTAAGGTTAATTAATGAAATTTACAGGAAAAAATGTACTTGTAACAGGGTCAAGTCGAGGAATAGGGGCAGAGATTGCTAAAAGTTTGGCAGGATTTGGTCTTAAAGTATGGGTAAACTATAGAAGTGGTGAGGCTGAAGCAAAAGCTGTTCAAGCTGAGATTCTTGGTGCTGGTGGAGAAGCTGAAGTAATTGGTTTTGATGTAAGTGATGAAAAAGCATTTACAGATGCAATTAAACAGATTGTTGCTACCGATGGAGAGATTGCTTATTTGGTTAACAATGCAGGAATTACCAAAGATAAGTTGGCAATTCGTATGAAAGTAGATGATTTTATGAGTGTGATTGATGCCAATTTGAAATCTACTTTTGTAGGGTGTAGAGAAGGGCTAAAAGCGATGAGTAAAAAACGTTTTGGTTCTGTTGTTAATATTGCCTCTATTGTAGGTGAGACAGGTAATGCAGGGCAGACAAATTATTCTGCATCAAAAGGTGGCACAATTGCCATGACAAAGTCTTTTGCTATGGAGGGTGCTCCACGAGGTATCCGTTTTAACAATGTTACTCCAGGTTTTATTGCTACAGAGATGACAGATGTATTAAAAGATGAGGTAAAAGATGCCTTTACTGCAAAAATTCCTTTGGCTCGTTTTGGTAACCCATCAGAGGTAGCAGAAGCTACAGCTTTTTTATTAAGTGACCACGCTTCATATATTACAGGTGAGACCCTTAAAGTTAATGGTGGAATGTTAATGTAACTTTTACAAGTTATATTGTGTTATAATATGTTTAAAAAGGAACAACTGGTGAAAAACTATATCTTATTCTCTTTACTATTTCTCTTTTCTGCTTGTGAAACAGGTACAAAATTTGAAGAGAATAGTACAAAAGTAAAAGAAGACAGCAACTCAAAACAAGAGAGTAGTATTCGTACATTAATAGAGCGTCCCTCTTCTGCTGAAGAGTTAATAACAAAATCATATATAGATAAGAATAAAGAGCCAATTAAACCATCTAAGTCTCACACTTATGATCCTGAAAATCCATTAAATGGAGAGAGTATTGTTGAGGATACTTTTATTGATACAGAGGATATAGTTGAAGAGAGTATAGCCAAAGTGGTAACAGAAGTAGAAACAGCAACCAGTACGGCTATGTCACCTAATGATATATCTTTTTCAGGTGGTAAAGTTTTAGATGGTTTAAATGTAAAATCAATTAGGGTTGGTAGACATGAGACCTATATTCGTTTGGTTTTTGATATTGACCAATGGCTGGATGTAAATAAACATGGAAACAGTGTTAAAAAAGCTGGTCACTATATGGTTACCTATAGTCCCAATAAAAATAGAATTATTGTAACAATGGAAGGCTACAGAGGATTCTCTGCCAAATTTCCAAAGTTTGCAAGAAAAGATGTGATTGAAAAGATTTATTTTAATGAATATCTCGATGATAGTGGTTTTCAATTTACAATTGAGTTAAAAGATAGTGTAAAAATTAGAGCCTATGATTATGAGAATCCTGCAAGATTGATTATTGATGTAACTCCGTTGGTTTAGAACTTTTTTGATTGCTCTATTTTTGATAAACATTTTGAAAATAGCATTGAACCAGTTCATTTAGTTTTGGCTTTTTTGGGTTTTTAGGATACAAAAGAGTTATACTTTTCCTATTTTTACATGCACAAGGTACTTTACCCATCTCTTTGAGCAGAAGATGGGTAACTCCTTTTTTTTGAAGCCACTTTAAAAGAGA
>Ga0256828_1001407_pt1 | contig 15031 bp, 25 predicted proteins | sample CV88metaG_FD_185993 | JGI IMG/M metagenome (GOLD analysis project Ga0256828, IMG submission 185993) | Hydrothermal vent microbial communities from East Pacific Rise, Pacific Ocean - CV88 | ecosystem: Environmental > Aquatic > Marine > Hydrothermal vents | place: Pacific Ocean: East Pacific Rise...
AGAACAATTAACAAAAGCACAAGAGGTTACAATACGAGATTATATCATAGAAAGAGATAGACACTATGATACAAAATTCAATAACTTAAGAATGTTTAATATAGCGACCATATCATTAGTAGCCGGGGTAATACTAAAAATGGCAGGTATATTACATATATAAAATTATAAAAAAGGACAAAAATGAAACTACAAGAGATAAATAATATAGACATAGCAAACAAAAAAGTTTTTATAAGATGTGATTTTAATGTTCCAGTTGATGAATACCAAAATATCACAGATGATAGAAGGATAAAATCAGCACTAAATACTATAAGATACTGTATAGATAATGATTGTGCGGTGATTATAGCTAGTCACTTTGGAAGACCAAAAAATGGTTTTGAAGAAAAATTTAGCTTAAAGCCTATAGCAAAAAGACTTCATACTCTTTTAAAACAAGAGATAAAACTAGCTCCAAATGTAGTATGTGAAGAGACTATAGCTATGGCAAATGAGTTACAGAATGGTGAGATAATGTTACTAGAAAATATGAGATTTGAAAAAGGGGAAACAAAAAATGACCCAGAACTTTCAAAACAGTTAGCTTCTATGGCAGATATATTTATAAATGATGCTTTTGGGGTATCGCATAGAGCTCATGCTTCAGTAGAAGGGATAGCACAACATTTTGATATAGAGCATAAAGCTGCTGGATTTTTATTGGCTAAGGAGATAAAATTTTTCTATCATATTATAGAAGAACCAAAAAGACCATTTGTATCTATAGTTGGTGGTAGTAAAGTAAGTGGAAAACTAGAAGCACTTTATAATCTTATACCAAAAGTTGATAAGATCATCATAGGTGGTGGTATGGCATTTACATTTTTAAAAGCACTAGGGTATGAAGTTGGTAACTCTTTGGTTGAAGATGAGTTGATCCCTGAAGCTTTGAAGATTATGGAGGAAGCAAAAGAATTAGGTGTGAAATTTTATCTACCAGTTGATGTAGTAGTAGCAGAAGCATTTGACAGTGAGGCATTTGCAAAAGCGGTTACAATCCAAGAGATACCAAAAAATTGGATGGGATTGGATATAGGACCTGCTAGTTCACTTTTGTTTGCTCAGGCTCTTGAAGATGCTCATACAATCCTTTGGAATGGTCCTATGGGAGTATATGAAATGGATAAATTTGCAAAAGGTAGTTTTAAACTATCTCATGCCGTTGCATCTAGTTATGCTACAACAGTTGTAGGTGGTGGAGATACAGCAGATTTAGTAAGAAGAACTGGAGATGAAGATGAGATGAGTTTTATCTCAACTGGTGGTGGAGCATCACTAGAGTTGATAGAGGGTAAAGTGTTACCAGGAGTTAAAGCACTTTTGATAGAAGAATAAAACTTAATACGAAATTATCTATAGGGTTCTATAAAATTATAGAACTCTTAAACTCTCTTTTGTTATAATATTATAAAAAGATTTTAGAAGGATTTTATTTGTTAAGATTTGCACCAAGTCCAACTGGAGATATGCATATAGGAAACTTAAGAGTTGCTATATTTAATCATATACTTTCAAAACAAAACAACGAAGAGCTACTTATTCGTATAGAAGACACAGATAAACAAAGAAATATAGAGGGAAAAGATAAAGAGATATTAGAACTTTTGCAACTATTTTCTATAGATTATTCACGAGTTGTATATCAAAGTGAAAATCTAAAATACCATACTCAACTAGGTATGAAGCTACTTTTAGATAAAAAAGCATTTAACTGTTTTTGTAGTGATGAAGCTTTAGAAAAAGATAGACAAAAGGCTAAAGAGGAAGGTAAACCTTATAGATATAGTGGTTTTTGTGAAGATATTAGCGATGAAGCAAAAATGTATTGCGATGCTCCTTTTGTTGTTCGTATAAAAAAACCAACATCAAATATAAAATTTACAGACCTAGTAAAAGGGGATTTTGAGTATAAACCTTTTGATGTAGATAGTTTTGTAATACTAAGACAAGATAAAACTCCCACATACAATTTTGCTTGTGCAGTAGATGATATGCTTTATGATATATCTACAGTAATAAGAGGGGAAGATCATCTATCAAATACACCAAAACAGATACATGTAAGAGACTCTTTAGGCTATGACAAACAGATAGATTATATCCATTTACCTCTGATTTTAAATATAGAAACAGGTAAAAAGATGTCAAAAAGAGATAACTCATCATCTGTAAAGTGGCTTATAGATGAAGGTTATTTACCAGTTGCTATAGCAAATTATTTAGTTTTATTGGGTTATAATACTCCAAAAGAGGTGTTTACACTAGAGGAAGCTATAGAGTGGTTTGATATAAGCAAAGTATCAAAAGCATCACCAAAATTTGATATATCTAAGTTAAGATTTTTAAATAAGGAGCATCTAAAAACTATAGATGAACTAAGATTATCAAAAATTTTAGGCTATGCGGATAAAGAGTTAGGAACTTTAGCAAAAATATATCTTGAAGAGTGTAGCACAACAAAAGAGATAAAAGCTAAACTAGATAAAATTTTTAGTAAAAAAGATAGCTTAGAAAATTTTGAAGATGAATTTAAACTACTAAAAGAGTGTTTACAAAAAGCACCTTTTATAGATAGTTTTGATGAATTAAAAAAATATATCACACAAAATACAGGTCTAAAAGGTAAAAAACTTTTTATGCCACTTAGATATATTCTTACAGGGGAAACAAGTGGTCCAAATTTAAGTGAAATATATCCACTTATAAAAAACTATATTAAGGAGATAACAAAATGATAAATGCACTTATAGTAGCTTTTATGACTATAATTTTAAGTATCTTAGCTCTTTATAAATGGGTTATAATCATCTCAGCACTTTTATCTTGGGTACAACCTGATCCATATAATCCTATCGTTCAGATGTTGTATAGGCTAACTGAACCAGCTTATGCTTTTGTAAGAAGATATATTCCTACTGTTTTTGGTGGTATGGATATGGCACCACTAATTTTAATATTTGGTATTCAGTTTTTAGAAATATTTCTTACAAATCTATTTCGAGCGTTTTAAAATAAAGGTATATAATGAAAAAAATTTTATTATCTGGTTTACTTTGTCTAAACTTATTTGCTAATGATACAAAAAATAAAAGTTCATTTGTAGATGATTTAGTAGGTGAGGTTGAATCAACTTTAAACTCTGATGTAACAGATAAAGTAAAACTTGAAAATATGAAAAACTATATTCATAATCTAAAGTTTAATGATAAAGTTGATAAATCAAAATACAAATTTAATCTTATGGGACACTATGAAAACTATATGTTACTAGGTGGTTATAGCCCAAATAGACTAATAGAAAAACACTGGGAAGATGGTGTAAGAGATCCATCAAAGGATTATGTAAGAGATGACAATGAAGCTCAATTTCAACTAAGTATAAAAGTTCCACTTTATAGTGATTTTTTAGGTACAGGGGCAGATCTTTTTACTGCTTATACTCAGAACTCTTATTGGCAAGTTTATGATACTGAACACTCTTCACCATTTAGAGAAACAAACTATATGCCTGAGTTGTTTTTAGAGTGGCAACCAAATAAAAAGTTTGGAGATTCTACTCTTATAAAAAGTAGATTTGCTCTTATTCATCAATCAAATGGGCAAGATGTAGGTCAATCACGAAGTTGGAATAGAACAGAAATATTTTTCCTATTTCAAAATAACAATATCTATTATGGATTTAATGCTTGGGATAGATGGAATGAAGATGAAAAAACAGATCCTACTGCTACAGAGGGAGATGACAACGAAGGACTTGAGAATTATATAGGAAAACAAAAGTATTTTGTAAAATATAAAAGTAAAAATTTTAATATAATGTTAGCTCACCAAAATGATATTTTAGATTATCACCCTTCAAAAGGTAATACAAAAATTGACCTAACATTTCCATCTATAAATAGTAATTTTGATTTTTTTATAAGATATTTTAACGGCTATGGAGAAAGTCTTATAGATTATAATGTAAAAATAGAAAGGGTAAGCTTCGGTATAATGATAGCAGACTGGATATAAAAAGGATAGTAGTATGAATGATAGTGAAGGTAATAAATACGCAGATAGCACCTACAGTATAAAAAAAGTAAAACTTTTAAAACTTGTTATTGTTTTAAGTTTAGTTTATTCTACACTTTTAGCATTGTTGGATTTTTTTGGTATTACTGAACCTATACCTTATAGATTTGAGTTGATGAGTATATATGCTTTATGTAACTTAGTATTGTTATACTTTAGTCAAAAATCTATCAAATATGGAGCAGATGATACTTTGATGCTAAATATTGTTTTGGTATTAGCCTTAGTAGTTTTTACTATTACTATGGTAGTCTATCCTAAAAGTGAAATTAGGATTATGTGGTATTTATTTACTATAATGATAGCATATTATGTAGGTGGTAGAACTACAGGACATATTGTAGCTATTGCTTCTATAGTCATACTATTTTCTATAAATTATATATATCATTTAGAGTTTAATTCTACTACAAAATCAAGTATAATCATAGGGATACTTTTTATATCTCAAATCTCAAACTACTTTGTTAATATTTTAGATCAAAATGAAAAAGAACTATTTGACTATCAGCACAACTTAGAAGATATGATAGAAGAAGGGCTTAAAGAGATAGCTCAACTAAATGAAGAGATAACAGACACACAAAAAGAGGTTGTATTTACTATGGGTTCTATTGGTGAAAGTCGTAGTAAAGAGACAGGAAATCATGTAAAAAGAGTTGCAGAGTATTCTAAAATTTTAGCATTGGCTTGTGGCAAAACAGAAGAGGAAGCAGAACTATTAAAGATGGCTAGTCCTATGCATGATATAGGTAAAGTAGCTATACCAGATGATATACTAAAAAAACCAGGAAGATTAACTCAAGAAGAGTTTGAAGTTATGAAGACACATGCTCAACTAGGTTATGATATGTTAAAAATGTCCCAAAGACCTATTTTACATACAGCTTCTATAGTAGCTTATCAACATCATGAAAGATGGGACGGAAAAGGTTACCCACGAGGTTTAAAAGGTGAAGAGATACATCTTTATGGTAGGATTACTGCTATTGCAGATGTTTTTGATGCATTGGGTAGTAAAAGAGTATATAAACCTGCTTGGGAAGATGAAAAAATTTTTAACTTATTTAAAGAGGAAGCAGGACATCAGTTTGATCCTAAACTTATAGAGTTATTTTTTGAGAATTTAGATGAAATACTAAAAGTAAGAGATAAATTTTCAGATATTAAGTGAGTTTTAACAGTATAAATATAATTCAAAATCATATTGAAATTTTCCCATAAAAAAAGGTAACAAACCAAAAATAGTTTGCTACCTTTTTATACTATACAACTGTCTTATGACTACTTATATCTATGTGTTATTCTACCTTTATCTAGTGAATAAGGTGTTATCTCTAACCGCACTGTATCCCCTAAAAGGATTTTAATATAGTGCATTCTCATTTTACCAGAGATATGACACAAAACAACATGACCATTATCTAACTCAACTCTAAATGTTGCATTTGGTAATACTTCTATAACTTTACCATCTACAACAATTACATCATCTTTTGCCATCTAATTTCCTTTTTATTTTACCATAGTTAATATTTCAGCTTTGCCATTGACAATAGCAACTTGATGTTCATAATGACTAGTTCTTAGACCATCTTTACTTCGTACAGACCATTTATCTTTTTCATCTACTATAGGCTCTTCATCTTTTTGACAAATCATAGGCTCAATACAAAAAATCATACCATTTTTTATCTTTGGACCTTGTTTTGGATTTGGAGAATCTAAGTAGTTTGGTACTTCTGGGTCACAATGTGGTTCTTTACCAATACCATGCCCACAAAATCTAACCAAAGGTATATACCCTCTTTGTAAGATAAACTCTTCCAAAGCAAAACTTAACTCTTTGAACCTCATACCTTGCTTTATAATATCTATAGCATAATACAAAGCATCTTTACTACAAGCTATTAAATCTTCATCTTCTTTGCTAATCTTACCTATTGGCATAGTAATAGCAGCATCACCATACCAACCATCAATTTCACTTCCGATATCAATACCTAAAATATCACCATCTTTTAGAACTGTATTATCTGGTACCCCGTGTATTACCACTTCATTTAGAGATGTACAAACTGCATTTGGGAAACCATACAAACCTTTAAAAGAAGGTCTAGCACCCAAATCTCGTAGATACTTCTCACCCATAGCATCAACCTCTAACAATGTCATACCAGCTTTTACATTTTCTTGAAGATATTGAAGAGTCTTCGCAACCGCAAGACCTGCGGTACGAAGTTTTGCTATTTCAGCAGGTTTTCTTAATGGAATAGCCATAAACTATAAACCAACAGCACTAAGAGTGTTGTATTTATCTGTGTATTGTTGAGCTTCTATTTTTCTCATAGTATCAATAGCAACTTGAACAACAATCATCACCGCAGTTCCACCAAAGAAAAAAGGCACTCCCATAGCTTTTACGATAAGCCAAGGTAAAGTAGCTACAAGTCCCAAATATATAGAACCCCAAAGTGTCAATCTACTTGCTACATCATTTAAAAGTGTCATAGTCCCTTTTCCTGGAGATATACCTGGTATAAAACCACCTTGTTTTTTAAGATTTTCTGCTATATCTTTTGCATTGAATGTGATACTAGCATAAAAATAAGAGAAAAACATTACAAACAAAAATGTAAAAAGGTTAAAAGTATAACTATGTGGATTAAGATAATCCGCTATAGCCATCAAAGTTGGATTTTGTGTTCCTTGTAATATAGTAGCAGGAAACATTAAAATAGCACTGGCAAAAATAACTGGAATAACCCCACTTAAGTTTACTTTGATAGGTATATAGTTCATAATTCTTTTAGATTGATTTTGCATCATAACTTTTCTACTATAAGAAACAGGAACTCTTCTTTCACCTAGTTCAACATAAATTATTGCTCCAACTGTAGCTAAAATAACTACCAAAATAGCAATAACTGTTAAGAAATTCATTTGACCACTATTTACTAAATCTATAGTACCACCTATAGCTCCAGGGATAGCTGAAACAATACCAGCAAAGATAATAAGAGATATACCATTTCCTATACCTCTTTGAGTTATCTGCTCCCCTATCCACATAAGCATCATAGTACCAGCCAACATAGATATAGCAGAAACTGCAACAAAAGTATTTACATCTATCATAATAGCACTTTGCCCTGCACTTCCTGTAAGTGAGTTAAGTCCCATCGATACTCCAACTGCTTGGATAAGTGTTATAACAATAGTAGCATATCTGATTATTTGCATATATTTTTGCATACCATCTCGCTCTTTTTTCATTTTACCAAGAGCTGGGAATGTAGCAGCAAGAAGCTCCATAATAATAGAAGCTGTAATATAAGGCATAATTCCTAATGAAATAATACTAAGTCGTCTAATAGCATTTCCACTAAACATATTTGCCATACCTAGTGCATTGTTTGAGTTTGTGTCAAAAAATTCTTTAACAACTGTTAAATCTACACCAGGTACTGGCACATAAGCCAATACCCGATATATCAAAATAAAACCTAATGTAATTAAAATTTTATTTATTAGATCTTTATTCATAAGTCTTAGTTACCAGTTGTAGTAACATTATCATCTTTTATCTTAGAAGCTAACTCTTTAGCAGTAGAACCGATAAGTTTCACTTTTGTAACCTCTTTAGATAGTTTATATACAGATTTGATAGTCTCTACAGTGATCTCTTCAAGAGCTGCTACTTTTTTTACTTTATCAACATTGATAGAGTAAGGTTTTACTGCTCTTGAATAAAAACCAATTTTTGGAACTCTTTTTTGAAGTGGCATTTGCCCACCTTCAAATCCTCTTTTGATTTTATATCCAGATCTACTTTTTTGACCTTTATTACCTCTAGTAGCAGTCTTACCCATACCAGAACCTTGACCTCTACCTACTCTTTTTCTATTTTTTGTACTACCATCTGCTGGTCTTAAATCTTGTAAAATCGACATATACTATCCTTTAATCTTAGCTAATGCTTCAACAGTAGCTTGTACTAGGTTGTTAGGATTGTTTGAACCTAATGACTTAGCTATAATATCTCTAATACCTGCAAGTTCTAGAACTGGTCTAGCAGCACCTCCAGCGATAAGTCCTGTACCCTCAGAAGCTGGTTTAAGTAAAATTCTACTTGAATTGTACTTATATTCTATATCGTGGTTGATTGTTGTTCCGTTTAATTTAACTGTTACAAGTCTTTTAAAAGCATCATCAAGTGCTTTTTTGATAGCATCTGGAACCTCTTTTGCTTTTCCAACACCAAAACCAACAGTACCTTTTTTATCACCAACAACAACTAAAGCAGTAAATCTAAATCTTCTACCACCCTTTGCAACTTTTGTTACTCTTCCTATCTTAACGATAGCTTCTTCGAAATCATCTCTATTGATTGCCATCATTGCCCCTTATAGTTTGATACCATTGTCTCTTAGTGCATCTGCAAAAGCTGCTACTACACCATGATACAAGTATCCATTTCTATCAAAAACAACAGTTTCGATGTTTTTTGATTTTAAAGTTTCAGCTAAAGCAGCTGCTACTTTTACTACATTTTCTTTACTAACATTTAATTTTAAAGCTCTACTATCAACTGCAGCTAATGTATTACCAGCTACATCATCAATAGCTTGTGCATAAAAATATTTGTTTGATTTAAAGATACTCAATCTTGGGCATTCAGCACTACCACTAATTTTACCTCTTACTCTTCTTTTTCTTCTTAATCTCAAAGCATTTCTTTTTGCTAGATCTTTTGCTCTACTCATATTCTTACACCTTACTTCTTAGCTGTTTTACCGGCTTTTCTAACGATATGCTCGTCAGTATATTTAACACCTTTACCTTTGTATGGCTCTGGTGGTCTAAAACCTCTTATTTTTGCAGCAACTTGACCAACTTCTTGTTTGCTACTACCTTTGATATGAATTAAGTTTTTCTCTACTGTTATCTCAATATTATCTGGAATATCAAAATTAATAGGGTGAGAAAAACCTAATTGTAACTCAAGAACTTTACCTTTTACAGCAGCTCTATAACCAACACCATTGATCTCTAAAGATTTTTGGAAACCTTTATCTAAACCGATGATAGCATTGTTTGTCAAAGCTCTATATGTTCCCCAAAATGCTTTATCTTGAGAAGTTTCACCAACTAGTGAAAATACAACATTGTTGTCAGCTACTTCAACACCAACTCTACCATGTGTATCTACATCTATAGATTTTGAACCTTTTTTTACTGTAATAACAGCATCATTTACTGATACTTCTATCCCACTTGGGATCGCTATAGGTTTTTTACCAACTCTTGACATACTAACCCCTTCTTACCAAACAGAACATAATAGTTCACCACCAACATTTAGTTTATAAGCTTCATCATTTGCTATAACACCTTTGTTAGTACTTACTACGATTGTTCCATATCCATTTTTAAAAGATTTTAAACCAGCAGCATTTCTATATACTCTTCTTCCTGATTTAGAAAGTCTTTTTATCTCATTGATTACACTGTTATCATTATCATCATATTTTAATGTAACAGTTATAGTTTTTTTCTTTGGATCTGTATCAACTACTTTATAATCTTCTATATACTCTTTTTGTTTTAAAACATTACAAACAGCTTCTACAGTGTTAGAGTGAATCAATGTTGTAACTTCAAGTTTTCTCATCGATGCATTTCTAATTCTTGTCAAAGCGTCTGCGATTAAATCATTCATCATGGGCTTTTTTCCTTAAATTATTAGCTATTACCAGCTAGATTTTCTAACACCAGGTAATAAACCTTCGTTAGCCATTTTTCTTAAACATACTCTACACAAACCAAAATCTCTATAAACAGATTTTGGTCTTCCACAAACAGAACATCTTGTATATGCTCTTGTTGAGAACTTAGGAGTTCTCTTTTGTTTTGCGATCATTGACTTCTTTGCCATTATGCTCTCCCTTTAGTAAATGGTACACCCATTAGTTCCAACAGTCTAAATGCTTGTTCATCACTACTTGTAGAAGTAGTAATAGATATATTCATACCATGTGTTTGGATAATATTATCAAACTCAACCTCTGGGAACATAAGTTGCTCATCTAAACCAAAGTTAAAGTTACCATTACCATCAAATCCATTTCTGTTAAGTCCTCTAAAGTCTTTAACTCTTGGAAGTGCTATAGTACAAAGTTTATCTAAAAATTCATACATTCTATCACTTCTTAAAGTAACTTTAACTCCAACAGACATATCTTCTCTTACTTTAAAACCAGCAACAGATTTTTTAGATTTTACTACAACCGCTCTTTGACCAGCTATTAAAGATATAGTATCTGTAATATTTTGGATAAGTTTACTATCTTTCATAGCAAAACCAGTACCAACAGAGATAGTTACCTTCTCAACTTTTGGTGTTAACATTTTGTTTTGAGGAAACTCTTTTTCTAAAACTGGTTTGATCTCACTTTTATATTTTTCAAATAATCTAGCTGCCATCTTACTCACCTTCTACTTTTGCTACATTTGAGATATCTATTGGCATCTCTTTATTAACAAATCCACCATCTGGGTTTTGCTCTGATGATTTTATAGTTTTTTTAGCGATTTTACAATCTTTTACTATAACTTTACCTTTTTTTGGTAATACTTGTAAAACTTCTCCAGTTTTACCTTTATCATCACCTGCGATAATCTTAACTGTATCACCTTTTTTTATCTTACATTTGATAGCCATTATAATACCTCCGGAGCTAATGAAACAATTTTCATAAAACCAGCATATCTAACTTCTCTAGCTACTGGTCCAAAAATTCTAGTCCCAATTGGTTCTCTTTTGTCATTAAGGATAACCGCTGCATTATCATCAAATCTGATTAAACTACCGTTTTCTCTTTGAACCTCTTTATGAGTTCTAACGATAACAGCTTTTACAACAGCACCTTTTTTTACTTTACCAACAGGAAGTGCTTTTTTAACAGAAGCTACAATCACATCTCCAACTGTAGCATATCTTCTATGACTTCCACCTAAAACTTTGATACACATGATCTCTTTAGCACCTGTGTTATCTGCCACATTCAATCTTGAAAAACTTTGAATCATTAGTTAGCTCCTGTTGATACTATAGTTTTTAATCTAAAAGACTTAGTTTTAGATAAAGGTCTACACTCTATTGCTATTACAGCATCACCAACTTTAAGTTCATTTCTTTCATCATGAATTAAATATTTTTTAAATCTTTTTACAGTTTTGTGGTATCTAGGGTGTAAAACCTTTCTAGTTACTAAAACTGAAGCAGTTTTATCACCAGCTTTTTTTACCACAACACCTTGGATTTCTCTTTTATGTGTACTCATAATTTTAATCCTTACTTACTAGCTGCAGTTATAGCAGTTTGTATTCTAGCTATATCTTTTTTCACAGCTTTTAATTCGTTTGTGTTTGTTAATTGCATAGTTTTTAACTTAAGTTTAAGTTCAAACAGTAGCACCTTTTTCTCTTTTAATAGTTCATTTAATTCTTGTAAACTTTTACTGCTAATATCAGAATAATTCATTTTCACCCTCTTTTGTTACAATCTTTGTTTTAAAAGGAAGTTTACTTTGAGCTAATGCTAAAGCTTCTCTAGCTAACTCTTCATTTACTCCAGCCATTTCAAAACAAATTCTACCTGGTTTGATATTCATTACATATTTATCAACTGAACCTTTACCTTTACCCATTCTTGTTTCTAGTGGTTTAGCAGTAAGTGGTTTAGCAGGGAAAACCATAATCCATATTTTTCCTGTTCTATTAACTTTTCTAGTCATAGCAATTCTGGCAGCTTCTATTTGTCTTCCATCTATTCTACTATGCTCTAAAGCTTTTATACCAATAGTTCCGTAAGATAGAGTATTCGCTTTAAACGATTTACCTCTATTTCGACCTTTCATTTGTTTTCTATATTTAGTTCTTTTAGGCATTAACATTGTTATTTACCTCTTCTTTTTGATGGTCTTTTTGATTTACTTTCTGTTCTATCAGCTGGGATACCTTTTGCAAGAACTTCACCTTTGAATATCCAAACTTTTATACCTATACAACCATAAGTTGTGTGACCTTCAGCAAAACCATAGTCAATTCTAGCTCTTAATGTATGTAAAGGAACTCTACCTTCAAGATACCACTCAGTTCTAGCCATTTCAGCTCCACCAAGTCTTCCTGAAACAGATACTTTAATACCTTTTGCTCCAGCTTTGATAGCATTTTGCATAACTCTTTTCATAGCTCTTCTAAATGCAACCCTTCTTTCAAGTTGTTGAGCTATATTTTCTGCTGCTAATTGACCAGATAGGAAAGGTTTTCTCTCCTCTTTGATATTTACAGCTATCTCTTTACCAACAAGTGCTTTTAAGTTTGCTTTTAGTTTTTCTACATCTGCACCTTTTTTACCGATGATAATACCAGGTCTTGCTGCAACTATAGTAACTCTAACTTTTTTAGTAGTTCTTTCTATTAAAGTTTGTGCAACACCAGCATAATAAAGCTCTTTTTTAATAAACTTTCTTATTTTATTATCTTCTGCAACATTTGCAGGCATTGTAGATTTGTTTGGGAACCATCTACTTTCCCAGTTTCTATTGATACCTAGTCTTAGTCCAATAGGATTTACTTTTTGACCCATTACTTATCTCCTTCTATAGCATTTACTTCAACATAAATGTGAGCCATTGGCTTATGTTTTGGAGAAGCACTACCTCTTGCTCTTGGAGTAAATCTCTTTAACACTGGACCTTTGTCAACTCTACAGCTAGTTACGATAGCTTCTTCTGGCTCTAAACCTGAATTCGCACAAGCAGATGCGATAACTTTAGCTATAATACCAGCAGCTTTATTTGGTGTAAAATCTAAAGATGCTATAGCAACTTCTGCATTCATACCTTGAACTTCTCTAGCAACTAATCTAGCTTTGATAGGAGATACTCTAATAAATTTTAATGTAGCTTTACCCATTTACTATTAACCTACCTTTCTTTGTACTGAACCTTTATGACCTTTAAAAGTTCTAGTTGGTGCAAATTCACCTAATTTATAACCAATATGGTTTTCAGTAATTAACACAGGTACAAAATTTCTTCCATTATGAACATTAAATGTAAGACCTATCATATCTGGTAAAACCATACTTCTTCTTGACCAAGTTTTTATCGGCTTTCTATCTCCACTCTCTATAGCTTTTTTTACTTTTTTTGCTAAGTGAGCATCAACAAATGGACCTTTTTTTATACTTCTTGCCATCTTATACCCTTATTTCTTTTTTCTTGAAATGATTAGTTTATCACTAGCTTTTTTCTTTCTAGTTTTATAACCTTTAGTTGGCATACCCCATGGAGTAACTGGATGTCTTCCTGAGTTAGTTTTACCTTCTCCTCCACCGTGTGGGTGATCGATAGGGTTCATCGCAGATCCTCTAGTTTGAGGTCTTATACCCATATGTCTAGTTCTACCAGCTTTACCTATAACCATATTAGAGTAATCTTCATTTCCTACTATCCCAACTGTAGCCATACAAGCACCTAAGATTTTTCTCATCTCACCTGAAGGAAGTCTAAGAATAATATATTTATCTTCTCTACCCATAACTTGAGCATATCCACCAGCAGATCTTGCAATTTGTCCACCTTTACCAGGTTTAAGCTCAATATTATGAACCATAGTACCTACTGGGATATTTGCTAATTTCATAGCATTCCCTGGTAATATATCAAGTCCAGACTCAGCAGCAGAAACAGTATCACCTACTTTTAATCCACTTGGTTGTAAGATATATCTTTTGTCACCATCTGCATATTTTACTAAACAAATTCTACAGTTTCTGTATGGATCGTATTCTATAGTTGCAATAGTTCCAGGAACATTTAATTTGTTTCTTTTAAAATCAATAATTCTATATAACTTTTTAGCTCCCGCTTCTTTGTGTCTTGATGTAATTCTACCATTACTATTTCTACCTGCAGTTGCTTTTACTCTTTTTAAAAGAGATCTAACTGTTGGTTTAGATGTAATATCAGAAGACTCCATAACAGACATAAATCTTCTAGCAGGTGTTATTGGTCTAAATTTTTTAATTGCCATACCTTACTCCCTTATGCTGATAGGCTCGCTATTTCAGCGCCCTCTGGTAATGTTACATAAAATTTTTTAAAGTCAGGTCTTTTACCTATTTTTCCTCTAAATCTTTTTACTTTACCACTTTGTCTTAAAGAGTTAACTTTTAATGGATTAACCCCAAAGTACTCTTTAAATACTTCTTTTAAACTATTCTTAGTCATTCTTGTGCTAGTTTGTACAACTATTACACCGTTTTCTTGAAGCTCAATAGTTTTTTCTGTATAAACAATTGATTTGATATCTGTAATATCTGCCATTTTTTATACCTCTTATACTAAGCTATCTACAACTGCTTTTTCTATAACTATAGAATGATATGCAGCTACTAAATAAGCATTAAGTTCTGATTTTTCAATCACATAACAATTTTTGATATTTCTAAAAGCTAAATAAGTTTTTTCATCAAAATTTTCTACAACAATCAAAGTATCTCTTTGATTTAATTTATCAAGTATAGCTTTTGCATCTTTTGTTTTACCTGATTCAACTTTTACTGAATCTACTACAAAAACTGCATCTCTTTGAGCTTGTGCATCGATAGCATATCTAAGAGCTAAAACTTTTTGTTTTTTATTTATTTTTTGGTTGTAGTTTCTTTTTGTTGGTCCAAAAACTTGTCCACCACCTACAAATAAAGGTGATCTTTTAGAACCCCATCTAGCTGCACCACTACCTTTTTGAGCTTTTGGTTTTTTACCACCACCGCTTACTTCAGATCTATTTTTTACTCTTGCTGTATTTGCTCTAAGTCCTGCTAAGTAAGATTTAACAT
>Ga0256828_1001408_pt1 | contig 15026 bp, 6 predicted proteins | sample CV88metaG_FD_185993 | JGI IMG/M metagenome (GOLD analysis project Ga0256828, IMG submission 185993) | Hydrothermal vent microbial communities from East Pacific Rise, Pacific Ocean - CV88 | ecosystem: Environmental > Aquatic > Marine > Hydrothermal vents | place: Pacific Ocean: East Pacific Rise...
AAAAGTTCTAAGTGTATCTACACGACGGATAAGTGTTATTTTTCCATCTTGACTAAGCTGAAAATTTTCGGCTCCTTCTCCTGAAAGGATAAGTGGTTCTAACTCAGCATCTCCACTATCTATTCTTATAGTATTAATAGTTGTCCCAATTGTATCTGATGTAGAAATTTCTTCATCAAAAGGTTCGATGATAGGTTTTGTATTTAATATATCGGTAACTTCTATGGTTATTGATTTAGAAGATATATTTCCTGCTTTATCTTTTACTTTTATAATTATCTCATATCTATTATCATGATTTTTATCTGATGGTTCTTCAAAGCTAATTGTTTGAGAAAAAGTAAGTTTTCCACTATCTTTATCTATACTAAAATACTCTTTATCCTCTCCTCCAAGGGAGTACTCTAATCCAATTTTATTAACTTCATCTACTGTAACCGTTTCAATTACTTCTGCATTCTCTGGAATTGAGATAGATGAATTGGTTTCAATAATAGGTAGTGTTGTATCTTTGACAATAGTATAGGATATAGGGTCACTCTCTATACCGTTATCATATTTTAAAATAAGATTATAAAAATTTTCACCATCTTCTGTAGGCGAATCTAGAGTCAAAGTAATACTTCTATTTAAAGGCATTACTTCAATTAGTTCATTATTAATATATATATTGGTTCTCTCTCGACCATATACCGTGATAGTATAGTGTGAATCTTTTGTATAAATAATATTTTTGGAGAGAGTCGCTTTATGAATGAAGCTCCCCTCCCCCTCAATAGCACTATCCACATTAATAATAACCGTAGCAATATTACTACTCCCCAAAGGAGTAACTGCTTGAATTTTGAAAGTAAATTGATTGCGTTGTCTAAAATTTAACCTCTTTTTCAACCAAATATAACCTGTACTATTGATTTCAAAATAATCTCTGTACTCCTCATCTATTATATCTATTTTTGTTATGTATTGAGGGTTTTTTATATCAAGTGGGTCAGCTAATGGAGTACCTACCTCTTTATTATCCATAACAAATGTCATATAAGGTTCAATCTCTGGAATATGTGAATATTTTTTGAGATGTTCTATCATGGAATTAAATTCACGAGGAGTTTTTCCTACTCTTTTAATCTCATCTCGTACCTCTTTGATAGAGAGGTTTTTGAGTGATGTAATTTGTAGTTTTGCTACAGTCTCAGGTAAAATATTGATATACTCCTCTATATCTTTATCATCATCAAGCGACTGTAATAACAAAGCTAGTTTTTGAACATCCTCATTTTCAAAATAGTCATGAGGAGTCTCTTTGACAAAGTTTTGTGGATGAATCTCTTCTCCATTAACAAACTGTTCTATAGTTCCAATAGTTAGAGTTCCTAATGAAAAAGTAACACTTTCATCTTTGCAATAAAAGGCTCCATGTTTACCACTATCTTGATCTGTTTGGGTTACACCTTCTCTTATTCCACAATGATATGTGATACCATTAACAGGAGAATCAATAAAATAGAGTGTTCTAAGCGTTACATCCTCTTTATGCGATGACGGTTCATCACTACCACCTCCACAACCTATAAACCATAAAAAAAGTATAGATGATAGTAAAACCTTCAACATTATTGATTCCCCCTTAATCTTTTAATACTTATAATTCTCTACTATTCTATCACTAAATCCTAAATCTAATTTTAATTGTACTTTTTCTATCTCTCCCAATATTCTTTTTGCCTCTTCTGGTCGATAGAGTTTTTTAGCATAAAAACCAAAATTGAGCATTGGTTTACTCTCTGTACCTATTTGGTTTGATTGGATAGAGGAGAAAAATATTCTATATGGTATCTGATAATTTGGGAAGCGTATTAAAATAAGATCCCCTGTCTCTTTAGTCTCTTTTTCTATGTAGGTCTCTTTTTTTCGTATATGTACTGTACCACTATTACCATGTTCATCCGTAACACTCAAATCCTCATGTATGGTTGTTTTCATAATCCATATACCATTAGATACATTGTGTGGTTGGCTAGGATAGGAGTAAGAGTACCATTCACCTTTGAGCCATTTTAGGGTTTTTTGGGCTTCTTCTGATAAAAATAAAAGTTCACCAGAAGCATTATTTGATTTATTTTTTATTATGTTTTTTTGTTGATACTCTTGGATTAGTTGATCGATAATTTCATTATCAGAAGGTATATCATTATCAAAAATTCTTTTAGGAATACGGCAAATAATGTCCAAAAGTTGAATGTGAGGATTAGTTAAAGATCTTTTATTATTACGAAGTTTAGTAATATTAGAAGAAGAGCTATAACCAAAAGCATTTTTTGCTTCTTCTGCACTGATATAAGTATCAAGAATGTAATCAAATTTTGTTGCTAATAATTCTCTTTCTGCTGTTGTCATATTTAATATATACTCCTTATAATCTATTGAGTATAATCATATCAGAAAACAAATATTTTCTTTAGATTATTAAATAGAAAAAATCCATTTACCCCTTATAACACCTAAATTATCCCCCATAACACCATTTTTGATTAGAACAGCTTTATGCGTAAATTGTTAAACTATTCTAATTAAATTCTAACCTTAAGGAGGAAACAAATGAAGTCAAACAATTTCAAACACCTAACCCTATCTCTGGTAACCATTGCCATGCTCTCGGCTTGTGGAAGCAGTAGTACCAAGAGCAATACAGTGGCTGATGATCCCGTAGCTGAGCCAGCGACACAGAGTAATCCCCCCTCAACGACACAAGAAACTCCCACGACTGGGGATGAAGAGGTTGAGTCTGTCTCTGAGATACCCAGTAGTTTGGCGAAACCTATTGTGAGTAATGTACCTGAAAGTACCACCGAAGATGAGGTCACCGTTGAATTGACAGGTGAAGCAGGTGCGACTGTTTGGATCAATGACCAAGAGATAACGGTGATTGATAGTGATGGTACGGTAGAGATTACCTTAGATACCAGTGGTGAGAGTGGTTCCAAGACATTTACCATTGTGCTAAAAAATGATCAAGGTCAAACCAGCGAAGCATTGGTAATCTTGGTTGAAAAAGAGGAGGCAACCCCAACGAACAGCACGATCAGTAGTGGAAGTACCACCACCTATAATCCCCCAGCTACCGTTGTAGAAAAAGAGGGAACACTGATCGACTCTACGGTGGTGGGTGTGGATTATAACTGTGGTTCCAAAGTAGGCAAAACCGATGAAAATGGTCTCTTCTCGTGTAGCGTATTTCCTGTGATCTTTAGTGTGGGAAATGTAGAGATAGGACGGATAGGAGCCATCACCCCTGATTCAAAAGTTTTCGTTCAAGACCTTGTCGGTGTGCCTAGAGATAACTTCACAGACCCTATGGTACTCAAAATTGCCAAGTTCTTGCAGAGTATGGATGATGATGGAGACTACAATACCAGCATCAAGATCGATGGGGGAGCGATCGCTTTGCCAGAACCCAAAAAACTCAGTGATCTAAATGATACGGCACTGCAACAACTTTTTGCTGATGGTGGTATAACCCCTGTTTCCGATGATGCAGTGATTGCTCACCTCATCGCCAATGCTCACGAAGATGTAAACAAAACGCTGGCACTGGATAAATATGCTGTTTTTGTTGATAAGGAGGATTTAAATATTAGTGATGGAATCAATATTATGAGTGATCTAACACTGCCCATTATCGGATCAAAAGGGAGCAGTTACAGTTATGCTTCAAGTGATGAAGCATCCCTGAGTGTTACAGGTGTGGTACACCGTCAAAGCTTTGTAGAGGGGAATAAGAGTGTTACGATGACAGCAACCATTAGCAAAAACTCAGTAAGTGATACCAAACTGTTTTCTTTTAATGTTGTGGCACTTCCCATTACAGATTTGGAGTCGGTGACATTAGCCAAAGAGGATCTCAATATCTCAGCCACCCTCAATGCCATAGATGGAAACATCGCTTTGGCAACGGATGGTCTATATGATACAACCATCACTTGGATCTCTAGCAACAGTGCCATTATCTCCACCACAGGGGTGGTAACACGCCCCTCATTTAGCGACGGGAATCAAGTAGTTGAACTTACAGCTACCATTAGTAAAGGAGCTGAGAGTGTGACCAAAGTATTTGAATTGACGGTACTCAAACTGGCTATTAGCGATGCTGAGATTGTAGCCAATGTCAAAAATGCTTTGGATTTGGGAGATACTTCAGCTCTAACATCTAATCTCACACTACCTACAGAAATTGATGGTGTGAGTATTACATGGAGTAGCTCTAGTGATGCGATTAGCTCCACAGGAGTAATCAATCCAAACAACTATACAGGAACAACTAAAACAGCTACACTTACAGCTACTTTGACTAAAGGGGCTATCACAGAGACAAAAGAGTTTGAGATTACTGTACCACCATTACCTATGAGTGATGCTGAAGCTGTTGCATTAGAAAAAAATGGATTAGGTATAGGTTTAGTAGGAGATGAACTTCTTGAGATTACAGGAGATATAACCTTACCTTTATATGTATATGATAACGGTGTAGCTATCTCTTGGGAATCAAACAATACCTCTATCATCTCTAATAGTGGAGAAGTTCATAGACCAAGTTATAGTATGGGAAGCACTGGTGTTAAATTGACAGCAACTTTGACTAAAGGTAGTGTCACTGATACTAAAGAGTTTATCGTATTTGTAAAACCTCTTGATATGACAAAAGATGAGATGATAGCTGATGCTTATACTCGTTTAACATTTGATGATATCAAAGGGGAAAATAGTGATGAAAATCATATTGTTTCAAATCTTGTTTTACCATCTAATCTAATTGTAGATAATGGTTCAAATGTTTTTATCAAATGGGAGAGTAACAATAGCACTATCATAGCTACCAATGGAGCTATAACTCCACCATCATTCACTACAGGCGACCAATCTGTTAGACTCACTGCTACTATTGGGATTTCAGATGGTGCTGGTGGATTTGATAGTGCATATACCACAGTGAGTAAGTCATTTGATTTGGTGGTTAAGGCGTTGGCAATGACAGATGCAGAAGCAGTTGCTATGGAAAAAAGAGATTTAACATTAGGAGATATTAGTCATATAACTACAAATATCAGATTACCTCTTTGGGTACATGATAATGGTGTAGCTATCTCTTGGGAATCTAATAACAGTAGTATAATTTCCAATGATGGAACAGTAAATAGACCAAGTTTTCTTACAGGAGATATAACGGTAACTTTGACAGCTACTCTAAGCAGAGGTTCTGCTGTAGATACCAAATCTTTTGTAGCAACAGTTATTAAAAATCCTCAAATTGTTGCTGATTTAACAAATTTGGCAGTAGATATAGAACTAAGAGAATTAAACACTACTACATATAGTGGTTTTATCTTTGAGCTAAGAACTGATGGAGCAACCCCAACAGAGACAGGACAAAATGCCTTAGCTGTTTATGGAAAAACAAATGTCACAGGTGATGACTATATCACTCTCTATGTACATGAGGGGTATGAAGTAGGTACTCATTTTCAAGTCATAGTCAAAGATAGTTATGGAAATATTGTGGGTAAAAGTGGATTAGTAAGTTTTGCTGATGGAGCTGACAATGTGGATTATGGAGTGATTAATATTGACATAGGAGAAGACGGAGAATAAAAATGAAAAGAAAAATAAGCTTACTAATTTTTGGACTGCTATTTACAGCGTGTGGAGGAGATTTATCATCTTCTCACACAACCAATGATACTTCACTATTAGCTACTACCTCATCTATTCTCGAAAATGAAGAGAGAGATAATATAGAAGAATCTGAGAGAATACAAAATCTTGATGATAATAAAACAGATATAGCTATATTGAAGTATATAGGAGTTGATACAGCACTATATTCTGTAACTCAAAAAAAATTAGGTTATACCTTTGAATTGCGAAGCGATAGCAAAGCCCCAACCACCCCTGCCAAGACCTCTATAGCCATTTGGGGCAAGACAAGTGTCACAGGTGATGAGATTATCAACCTAGAGGCACACAATGGTTATGCAGATGGTACACACTTTCAGGTGGTGGTCAAAGAGGGCGATAAGGTTATAGGTGCTAGTGATGAGGTTGAGTTTTCTGCTGATGTGGGGGATTTGGAATTTTCGGATATAGATGTAGGAGAGGTGAGATGAGACAGATTAGAGGTATTTTATTGATTTTTAGTTTAGGAGTTATTTCTGCTAATGCAGATATAGATTGGAATAAAGCTATATGTGGTTTTTCAGATGTTAATTGGGATAATAAGTATTGTATGGAAATACATAAAGGAAAAATAGAAAAAGTTATAACAGGATATAATGAATTAGGCAATCCGTTAAAACCTAAAAATCCTATTACAAGAGCTGAATTAACTACAGTCGTTGTTCGTTCTCATCATGAAAAAATAAAAAAATGTGAGCTAGGAAAGCCATTTAATGATGTGCTTTCAAAAGAATGGTATTGTAAATATATTAATACAGCAAAAGATTTACAATGGGTAAAAGGAGTACAAGGGGGAAGTTCATATTTTAAACCTAATGAGCCTATTAATTTAGTACAAGCATTAAAAATTATGATTTTGGGTTATCGTATGAAGGATAGAGGAGATAATAAAGTACATTATATAAATAATGATAAAGCACAGGTAACATACATATTTAATGAAAATCTTGGTAATTGGTTTGACACTTATGTTAATTGGGCAAAAGAACAGCATCTTTCATTATTTGATAAAAACAATGTAGATTTATCAAAACCTATTTTACGAGAAGAAGTTCTCAATATGTATAAAGAGGTTGATGATGTTTTTAGCTGTCATACTCCTGAAGGAGTTGCAAAAGTTATAACTCAACAAAATCCACAATTCTATCAGTCAAAAAAACCAACTTGTTATGAAAAAGCTCTGTACTATAGTTATTTAAAATTTGGTTCTAAAATATTACGGCAAGAATCATCACTTATTAAAGGTAATATGAAGCAAGTTGAACAAGTACAATTAATTTTTGATATGTTGTTTCAGGTACTGAAAAAAGGATTAGATACAGGAATAAGTCAAATAAGTATATCAGACAGTTGTAGTGATAAAAGGGACTATTTTGATAAATGGTTAAGAAATGCTAAAGCAATAGATAATCAGAAAATATTAGAAGGTGTTCCTGAAGATATTATTAAAATGGTAAATGATGGTTATATGTATTATTGTCAAATACAAAAATTTAAAAATGTCTCAGTATATGTAAGAAGTGATATTCAAATGCAGTTAATTATTCAAGGTCTTTTTGATTCTTTTAAAATAATAAATAATTTAATTGCAATGAGCCATTTAGATGATGAGACAACTAAAATGATGAGTATTAATGTCGCATATGCTTTTTTAGGAGAGTATTATAGTTTTGGTGGAAATATGAAAGAATTGGCTAAAAAATATGGGACTACAGCAAATATAGATGATTTAATAAAAGCGATAGCAAAAAAAGAATCTTATACTTTACCTGAAGATATTTCACATAGATGGATTTTTTCAGAAGTTACATTTAACTTAGAATTGACAAAGAGTTATATAAAAAGTGTTATGGATGTTGTTCAGAAAAATTATAAGGGAGTAATGTAATGAAAAATTTAATAACAATAATCTTCATGACTACATTACTCTTTGGTGATATATGTCAAGAGGGATTAGTAGGACAGTATGATTTAGGAAATGAATATGAACAAATCGTAAATAAAAACAATACCTTTATTCCAAGTGTAAAAATTCATTATACAGGTAGTAGAGATATAGACTCTAACCAAAAATTAAACTTTTCAACAAGTCTCACAGGTAACTATAAGACCAACTCTTTTTACTATTGGACTTCTAGTTGTGATGGGATGTTGATTTCAAGAGATGATAGATGTGGAAATATTGTTTGGCAACCCTCTAAATCTGAGACTACTAGACAGTGTAAAATCAAACTATATTTTGGTGATGGTGATGGGAAACTGGTTGATGATGAGATGACTTTCAATGTTAATCCTTACGATTCAAGCATTGATGAAGACCCTGATAACAGTAATATCTCAACTAACCTATTAACCCAATACATACCCTCTACCAAAAAATTCAAAGTAGCATGGCAATCTCACGGTGAGGTAGAGCAGATAGTAGTCTCTTACTCTTATGACAATAGTAGTTGGCAGACACTCTTTAGTCAAAATTTGGGAACGATTAAAAGCAGTAGCAAAGAGGTTGATATAGCAGACTCTGAAAATCATAATGCTATCTATTTTAAAGTAGAATCTAAAAATATTATAAATGATATATCGGTTATGGGTGATGTCTCTACACTCAATTATACTCCATCTAAACCTTATGTAGAGAAAGGTACAGAGATACCTATTGCTCCGAGATTGTATACACTTGGTAATGAAATTAATCAAACTAAAATAAACTTAGTTTGGAGTCGAGTAAATGATTCAAGACTTAATGATAATGCAAATTTTTATGAGATAGAAGTTGCTGATAATAGAGCTTTTGAAAATTCAAAAATAATTAATGGTGGAAATAATGCCAAAGGAGAGAATATTTATGAGACCTGTTCTTATGTTGTTGATGGACTTGAAGATGGTAAACGAGCCTACTTTAGAGTACGAGCAGTCAATACACTTGGAGCAGGAGCATGGAGTAACTATGAGAGTATTTTGGTTCAGATACAAGACAAACCTATATTAGAGAGTACACCTCTCTTTCCACAAATAGATGCTGTAGATATTAGCAAATCACCACTCTTTAGATGGAAGTGTAGGGATATTGATGAGGATGAGTTGGAGTTCTATATTAGTCTTGGTGAAGCACCTGATAAGCTTTATCAAGATAGTGGATGGATAGCTACTCACGCACAAGGAACGCAAGAGATAAATTATGAAGATTTTAAAAGCAAAGTAGCACTAAAACCAAACACCAAATACTATTGGCAAGTCAAAGTTCGAGAACAGGGACATAAAAAAGAGTACTATGGTGGAGAGTATATTAGCTCTCCTATTTGGAGTTTTACCACACAGGCAGTTGGGTCTGATTTGTCGATTACCAATGCTCAACTAATAAGTGAAGTTAAACCCAATAAACCTGCAACTTTTAGAGTGACTGTTAAAAATGTGGGTACAGAGGTTGCAAGACAAGAGAGAATACAAGCTTTTTATAAAAAAGGTGGTAATACTTTTCAATTTTGGGATGGCTCTAAATATATGCAAAAGACTCTTGCATCAGGAGAGAGTGAGACTTTGGATGTGGAGGTGAAGTTTAGAGATGATATATGGGAGAAAAATGGAGTAACCTATGACAATGTATTGGTCTCTGGAGACTCTACTGTTATATTTGATTTCAAAAATATTAGTGACCAAGATATAAATAGTGCCAATAATAAAAAAGAGGTAACAATTCATTATGAAAATGCAGGATTACCTGTATTTGAACATTTTTGGGTCTATGTTCAAGGGATTGAAAAAAGCAAAATTCGTGGTATTATCGGAGAGCCATTTCAAATTTATTTTGGAATATCAGATGATACCAAAGTTAGCAAAGCCATAGTTGATTATAGATTAAACAAAAATGATAGTTGGAAGCCAATTAAAACTATAACTAATGATGATGACTATCTTCAAGGTGATTTTGATTGGAATATCCCCAATGATAGAAGCCTGATAAGTGATGATGTGGAGTTACGAGTAAGAGCTTATGAAGCTAATGGTGTGGATTATTCTGAAAAAATAGTTAAATTTCCTATCTACTCTAATACTTTGGAGATGAAAAATTTTATTTTTGATAGAGATAGCTATACTGTTGGTGATAGAGTAGTTGTTAGTTATGATTTGATTCATGATTATGATATTAGAAATTTTGAAGTAAAATTAAAAAATCCTGATACAGGAGAGTATGAAAAGATTTTAAAAGAGGATTATAGAGTCTTAGGTACTCAACCAACTGGAACTATTCAATTTACAATACCTGATGATAATGATTTTGCAGGAGAAAATCTCTATCTTGATATTAAAATGTATGATATACATGAAGTCAAGATTATTAAACAAGAGTCATTTCCTTTGGTTAAGGTAAATAATAAATTGCCATCTCCATTTGATAGTTTTATAGAGGTGTATAAGACACTTAATACTAATTTCCCAACTGATACAGGAGGACATAACAGTTATAATAGTATTGAAAAGATTATCGTTGATAATGACAATATAGTACATATGATTGTAGCGAGTATAGCATCCTATTATACAAATGGAGATTATAAACATTATGAAAATATAGATTACTATTATATAACTTATAACTATAATACTGAATCTCTCTCATCATCTATAAAAGTTGCTTCTACAAATAAAGATAATATATTCAAATTTAAAGATTTTATACTATTTGATGGGAAACCATTTGTTCTTTTTGATAAAGGAAATTCTACAAATCAACTATTTGCATTTAGTTATAAAAATGGTAATAGTTTTACAAGTTTACAAAATATTGTAGATAAAAATACTATTAAATGGAATGATATGCAACTTTTCCTTTTTGATAATAAGGTATATGTCAAATGGGTAGATAGTGAAGGGGGAAGTAGTTCCTCTCAAAGAAGAAATAGGGTCAAAGAGATTTATCCAACTTTGGGCAGTGAACATGTACTAGATGATAGCTATTTAGGTATGGAGATTAGAGTAGATGGAAATTATCTTTATGCTTATTGTGGAAAAATATATTCATTAAATGATAATTTGACAGTTAATCAATTGCTGTTTGAGTCAGAAAATAGAAGTTGTACAACTGGTGGAGAGTTTAAAGATTATTCAACTAATCATAATATTATTAGTTTTTCTACAGATTATAATAAAGGTATAGAACTTATAAAAAGTAATTTAACCTCTGTTTTATTAGGTGGGAAGATACAAGGAAATGATGTCTCTATTTATGATGATAAAATCATTACAATAGGGTATAAAGATAATAAAAATCATATTAATATCTATGATAGTAATTTTAATAAATTATCAGAAATAGATATAGGAAAGTATGCAGATACTAGTTTTACTTATAATAAGGTTGATAGCAACAAAAATAGATTGATTGCAGTATCAGGATTAGAATATCATAAAGCTTATTTAACTATTGCTGACTTATCTAATGATATAACAGCTCCAAATATTACACTATCCAATAGTGAAACAACCATTGAAGTAGGTAATAGCATTAAGTTAATTTGGACAGCTAATGATAACAATAATGAGCTTGTACGATATGAAGTTTATAAAGTAACTAGTGGTGAAGAGAGTCTGTTAACAACAATAACCGATATTAATAATAGAACTTTCACTTATACCCAAGAGAATACTACTGATAAGTTTATCCAACTTAAAGTAGTGGCTTATGATGCTAGTGGTAATAGTAATTATGCTACTTTGCCTTTAAAGGTTCAACAAAGTATTACTTTTGATAGTTTTAGTATCAATAAGAGTGAGATAAATTTAGGTGAAAGCATTATTTTTAGTTGGAGTAGTAGTGGGAGTGATGAGACCACACAATATACTGTTTATAAAAAAGCTACCGATGAGACAGAGTGGAGCAGACTATTTACTACAATGGGAACTTCAAAAAACTATGTGGTTAAAGATTTTGTGGGAGAGTGTAGCTTTAAAATAGTTGCTGGTAGTAGCTCTATGGAGCTAGATAGTACATTGATTGTTAATGGTGAATTACTTAAGTTTAAAGAGAGGTTATTTAAGCCACAAAACAGTTATTATAGTGTTAGTAATCATATTAAGTTTGAATGGTCTGATACACTTACAACTCCTGTATCTTATGATGTTTGGTTAAAAAAGAGTACAGAGAGTGAATTTACAAAGATTGGTACTACTTCTGATAAATATTTAGATTATTTTGATGATATTAATGACTCTTTTGAGTGGAAAGTTTCAGCACAATTTGGAGAGGTGATAAAAGAGTCAAAAGTGGTATCGGTAACGGTAAAAACACTTCAATCTCCATCTATCTTAGATATTAATTTTACACTTGTAGGAGATGAACCTACTATCAATTTAAGCTTTGAGGCTATTGATGGTATCAAAAATTATATAGTAGTCAAAGAGCATAATGGCATTTATGAAGAGATACCAATAACACAAAATAGTTATAGAGATACAAATATTAATTATGGTGTCGAATATAAGTATGCAATTGTAGCCATTTTTGATGGTATAGAGGTAGAACAAGGAGAGTCCAAAACTATTATAGCATCTCTAAATGAGCAGTATGAAGTAATCATAGATACAGCTAATAATCAACTTTTGGATAGTAATGGTTTAAGCCTACAATATCATCCAAATAAAACAGTCAAATATGAAAAATATGAGATATGGTTAGGTACAGCACCTGATAGTTTAATATTATATGACATAGTAGGAACAAGAAGCTATAATTTTACCAATCTAAAATATGCAACAAACTATTTTGTTGAGATATATCCGATAGATTTAAATGGTAATCATATATCAGCTACTTCTGCTAAACTTAAATTTACAACAGGTTTTGATACAAGAGAGATTACAACCAAACCAATTATTACTATTGATGAGGTTAATGGTTACTCGATACATCTATCATGGAGTCGTGTTGAAAATGCTGATGAATATAAAGTCTGTAGAAGTGATAACGGTGGCAGATATAACTGTTTTGTTAGAACCAAAGAGTTGAGTTATATTGATAGTGTTAATATTGAACCACAAAATAGTTATCAATATAAGATTCAAGCTCTCAATGGATTTAATTTCTCTATTTCAGATGCTACAGATATTATAGTTACTCCTCTTAGTGATGGATTAAGGGTTATAAGAGATGCAACAGCTTTGACATTTGATGCTATTAAACTCCAAAATAGTGCTGAAAATAATATTACAAGTGAATTAAACCTCACAAAAAAAGGAGAGAATGAATCTAATATCTCTTGGAGTGCAACAAGTCCAGTTATCAATACAGATACAGGTAGTGTTGATAGAACATCTCTTGAAAAGGATTTGAATGTTACTCTCATGGCTTTTGTACAATATGGAGATACTAATGATAGTATAGAGTTTCATCTTGTTGTTAAAAAGATTGAAGTATTAGACAATGATGGTGACGGAATCCCCGATGACCGAGAAACAGAATTAGGCTTAAACTCAAACTCAAACGACAGTGATGAAGACGGGATATTAGACAGTGAAGAGATAGGAGATATAGATAATCCAACCGATACAGATGGTGATGGAACCATTAATGCACTAGATTTGGATAGTGACAATGATGGAGTGAGCGACAAAGTAGAACGAGAACAAGGTACAAACTATATAGATAACAATGATAAACCTCAAACTTTAACCATCAATCCATCAAAAGAGAGTATTCGCTTAGGAATAAGTCACCCTGAATATAATCTTAGCATTTTACTAACAGACCTCCAAAATGGAGAACTCAATGTCACTGTACAAAAAGAAGATAGCAGTATCATAACTACTACACCTCACTGGAATAATGATTGGTTAGATAGCAGTGAGTACGAGAATGAAGCGTTGCAACTAACTCTGCATCCACTTAGAGAGGGAACTACGACTGTTACAATAGAGAGTAGAGATAGATTAGGAAATAGTGCAACCAAAAGTATAGCTGTGGAGACTATAACTGTAGCTAATTTCTTTGAGCATAGAAGTCAAGCGATGATGAATCTAAATGATGCCAATGCTTCGTGTCATAACAGTAGTGGACGATTGCCAACCATCAATGAGTTGAGAGATGTTTATCATTTTATAGATAATAAATTTATTTTGAGTGAATATACTCCTATTTGGTCAGGAACACCAAACCCTAATATTATAGGGAATTATTATCAGATATATGGAAATGAATTTTCAAATTGGACAAGTATTTCACAAGATGATAATAGTTATGTTCATTGTGTCAAAGAGACTTCAGTACCTCAAGATAAAATTTTATTAAAAGCAGGTTGGAACCTCGTACGGTTAGAGGGAACTATAGATGAGTTAATCGCTCAAATAGGATTTGAAAATCTTCTTGTTATCCAAGGAACAGGACAAGGAGCTGTCTATAAAAAGAGCTATATAGACCAAAATAAATCATTTCTCAATAGTTTCACCCAAGCCCAAGAAGGTAAAGGATATTGGGTCAAAGTAGCTAATGATATAGCCATAGAGATACCAAAAATAGACTATATAGGAACAAAAAGTATTTCTCTCAAATCAGGATGGAATCTTATCTCTCCATTTAGCAATTTGAGTATAAAAGAAATTTTAGAACAGTTAAGTTATGATAAGTTGCTAATTATCCAAGGTGCAGGACAAGGAGCTGTCTATAAAAAGAGCTATGCAGACCAAGGAAAGAACTTTTTAAATAGTTTTCAAGAATTTGAGGATTCAAAAGGGTATTGGATAAAGGTTAGTGAGGATGTGGAATTAGTATTTAACATAAAATAGAAACTTCTTAATCCATTGATTTTAGAAGTTTTCTAAAAACTTTTAAGCTCCTTTATATACTATATGTATAGATAACATACATATAAAAAAAGGAGCTTGACATGAATACCCTCAAAGTAAGAAAAAACTTTCTTTTGGATAAAGAGATAATCGAAAAAGCACAAACGATACTACTTGGACAACAAAAAAATTTGACAGAGGCACTCAATCTATTTTTTAGAGCCATTGTAAAAGAGCCATCTATTTTAGAAACCATAGAGAAGAGTGCAAATAAAAGAACAGGTAGTTTTATAGGAATGCTTGATGGAGAGATAGGGGATGGTTCATTTAAGGAGATGAAACAAGAGTATTCAAAAAAGAGAGAACTTTAAGAAGATTTTTGATATTTAGTTTCTCCCTCTATTTTGGAAAAAATCAAATCTTCTCAAAAACCATCTCCTGATCCCGAATCACACCAATTTGCTTTTGGCAGACCAAAGAGGGCAGAGAGATATAGTTATTGATTGTTCTGCCTTGATGGA
>Ga0256828_1001409_pt1 | contig 15022 bp, 7 predicted proteins | sample CV88metaG_FD_185993 | JGI IMG/M metagenome (GOLD analysis project Ga0256828, IMG submission 185993) | Hydrothermal vent microbial communities from East Pacific Rise, Pacific Ocean - CV88 | ecosystem: Environmental > Aquatic > Marine > Hydrothermal vents | place: Pacific Ocean: East Pacific Rise...
TATGAGTGATTTTAAAAGCAACTCTACAAAGCTTATACATCAGATGTCCAAGACAATAGATGATTTTAGAGATTTTTTTAAACCAAAAAAAGCCACTGAGCGCTTTTGTCTCAATGAAATGATAGAGCATCTTCTAAATATAGTAGAGCCTGTATTTCAAAATTTACAAATCAATTTAAAATATAATGCTCAAAAAAAGTTTTTTATAAAAGGTTATCAAAATGAACTAGCCCAAGCTATACTCAATATCTTGTACAATGCAAAAGATGCTCTTCTCGATGTAAAAAATAAAGAGCGCTGTATTGGACTTTCTGTATATCAAGAGAATGACAATGTGATAATTCAGATAAAGGATAATGCAGGAGGTATTCCCGATGAAATTATGGATCAGATTTTTCATCCCTATTTTTCAACAAAAGAGAAAAAAAATGGTACAGGCTTGGGTCTTTATATGTCAAAACTAATTATACAAAAGCATGATAATGCTCTACTTAGTGTATACAATGAAGAAGATGGTGCAGTATTTGAGATAAAATTCAGAGTATAAACTAAAAGTTAGTATAAAAATGTCGATATTTATGCCAATGGAACTTTTATTGCTTTTATAAGCTTTAAAAGTGATAAGATCACAACGGAGGCTTTACAATGCGTGTTACACAGAGTATGTATTATGATAGTATCTATGGTAACAATAATTCAAAACTTAATCGTGAACTCTTTGATGTTAACAAACAGATAGCCTCTGGATTAAAGATTCAATATGCAAAGGATGGTGTTCGTACTTTCACAGAGACCATGCGTCTTGATAATGAAGTTGTTGTTTTAGATCAGATTAAAAAAAGTACTGAGAGTGGTTTTAAGGTAGCAAATCAGACAGATCAGGTTTTAAATGAGTTTACTACAAGTATGAATAGAATGCGTACACTTTTGGTACAGGCTGCAAACGGTACAAATGATGAGACATCTCTTGATGCAATTGCAGATGAACTACGTGGAATAGAAAAAAATCTCAAAGGCCTGGCAAATACTTCTATCAATGGGCAGTTCTTGTTTTCTGGTTCAAAAGTAGATACAAGACCGATCTCAGATGATGGAATCTATCATGGTGATGATAAAGCTATGAATGCTTTTGTCGGCTCACGCAACCAACAACAGTACAATCTCACAGGTGCAGACCTCTTTTTGGGAGAGGAGAAACTACGCCCAAGAGAAATTACTTCAAATGTTCAACATAAAAATCTTGTGGGTACAACAAGTTTGACTCCATCAAGTAGTTTGCGTGAATTGATGGGTGATAAAGATAATGATGAAACAACTGTAGAAAAACCTTATTTTTATCTTCGTGGAACACAGAGTGATGGTACTACGTTTAAGAAAAAAATAGATACTTTAAATTCGAACAATACTATTGATGACCTATTAGATGAGATAGGAAAAGCTTATGGAAATACAGGTAGTTTAGATGTTGTAAATGTTCGCTTAGGTGATTCAGGCGAGATTGTAGTTGAAGATAAACTAAAAGGTTCTTCAAAACTTGATTTTCATATGGTTGGTGCAATTGACTTTAGTGGTGGAAATGATGCAAATGTTACCGATATAGATGATCTTAATGATGGTGAGTCTGACTATCAAAAGATAAAAGATGGAACATCGACAGCACTGAAACAAGATCTGTATGTCAAAGAGTTTGTGAAGTCCGGGCTTGATCCTGCAACAGGTGCTGCAGATAAGATCGAGGGACTTGTATATGATAGAACAAAATTTGAAAAGAGTGGTACACATCTCTCTTCAAATGTTTCTCAAATACTTAAAAAAACGCATTTAGTTACAGAAAACGGTATGATAATTGACACCGTTTCACCTGAAAAAGAGAATGCTTTTGCTAAACCTTCTACATTGCTTTCAGAAGTTGCAGACCCCAAAAAAGAGATAACTCCACCTACAGATCCAAAAACTTATACTCTTGATGGGACAAACTTTGTTCTCTCTGGAACTGATACAGATGGCAATACTTTTAATGTTACTATCAATCTTAAAAGTAGTGCTAATGGTGGATCTACTTTTTCTCCTGATGGCGGTGCAACAAACTATAAAATATTTAATATGGATCCAAATGGTAGGGATGCTGTTGATGCTGATAAAATGACATATCAACAGTTGATGGATGTTGTTAATATGGTCGTAACAAATACTATGCCTGCTTCAGAAGATAATTCTGATGATTATGACACAGCTATTAAAAACTCTAGATTTAAGGGTAACACCTCTTTAAGCTACGATGGAAAACTCCAGTTCCACGATTTACAGTCAAGTGGTACAAATGGTACACAGGCTGAGATTGCTCTTTATGATGCTAATAGTGATGATTTCAGTAAAGAAGCTTCTGTGATGACTTTTAATACTAACAATGCACTTGCCATAAGAGACCCAAAAACAGACTTTTTCAAAACGATAGATGAGATGATAACTGCAGTAGAAGATCATAAGCTTTACCCTGATGCATCAAGTGGTCACTTACGAAATGTAGGTATTGAAAATGCTCTTGCAAAAATGGATGATCTTCAGGATCATGTTTATAGAATGCACTCAAAAATAGGTGCACAGTCTAATACTTTAAGTACTGCACAGGAACGTACAGATATTTTACGTATTAGTACGATGTCTTTGCGCTCAAGTGTAGTTGATACGGATTTGGCAGAAGCATCTTTACGTTTACAGCAATTGACTAATAATTATCAGGCAATGCTTTCAACTGTAGGTAAAGTATCGCAACTCAGTTTGGTTAATTATCTCTAATTTCTTTTCAATATGCCAAAAAATAGCAATGCAACTGTTTTTTGGCTATACTTCTTTTTATTTTTAAGCTCTATTTTTTAAGGATATATCAATTTGAAAGAGACTCTTTTTATAATTATTTTTGGTGTTATTATTTACTTAGGTTTTGCAACACTTTTTGGTCAAAGTGCATTGATGGGAAGTTATGGTGCCAGTTTTGCAGCGCTAAATCATGAATATTTTGGATATATTTCATATGTCTATCTCTTTTTACTTTTGATACCTCTCTACTTTTTATATAAAAAAAGAACAAATTTCAGTATGCGTGAGGCAGAAGTTACTGTAGCGGTTTTTTTACTCTTTTCATCTGTATTGTTAGCGCAGGCACTTCTTGTTACTGATACACTTCGTGGTAAATTTGGAGCAGATTTTGTTGATTTTTTATCACCATTTATAGGTGTTTTTGGATTATGGGTATTTTGGTTTATTATTACACTTGTATCTGCTGTGATTTTATTTGATAAAAGTATGTCTGAAATTTTCACAGATATTAAATCTCTAGTAAATAATAATGTGCACAAAGATCCTCTTGTCTCTTCTGATAAAAAAGAGCAAGAAGAAAGTGAGACTCTTTTATTAGATAATAATGAGACAGATGAAGATCCAGAACTCGAAGAGATTGCAGAGCTTGAAGAAGAGATAGATAAACCTGCCTATTTACGACAAGAAGAACAAAAAGATGATTTTGAAATCAAGAAAATCTCACCAGAAGAGTTGATAAAAAAAGAAGCAAAAGAAAAGCCTAAAGGTAAAAATATTGTAGAGGTTGCAAAAGAGCTTAAAGAGCATAAAAATACAGTTATAGTCAATGAGCTCGAAGAGAATAAAAAGTTACTTGAAACAATAGAAACAGGAAAAGTAGCCAAACCAAAGAACTTTAAACTACCACCTACCGACTTTTTACAAAAACCGCCAAAGGCTTCAAAAAGCATCGATGAGAATGAACTTGATGACAAGATAAAGTATCTCATAGAAAAACTGGCACACTTTAAGATAGAGGGTGATGTTGTTCGTACCTATGCAGGGCCTGTTGTTTCAACTTTTGAGTTTAAACCGGCTGCAAATGTCAAAGTGAGTAAGATTTTAAATCTCCAAGATGACCTTGCTATGGCACTCTCTGCTGAGACTATTCGTATTCAAGCGCCTATTCCTGGTAAAGATGTCGTAGGAATCGAGATACCAAATGAAACAGTGGAGACAATTTATCTGCGTGAGCTACTTGAAGACAAACTCTTTAAAAACTCATCATCACCACTTACCATTGCACTTGGAAAAGACATAGTTGGTAAGCCTTTTGTAACAGACTTAAAAAAACTACCACACTTGCTTATCGCTGGAACAACGGGAAGTGGTAAAAGTGTTGGGATCAATGCGATGATACTCTCACTTCTTTACAAAAACTCGCCAGATCAGTTGCGTCTGTTAATGATAGACCCTAAGATGTTGGAGTTCTCTATATATAATGACATTCCGCATCTTTTAACTCCGGTTATTACCAAACCAAAGCAGGCTATCATAGCACTGAACAACATGGTAAATGAGATGGAACGCAGATATGAGCTGATGGCTGAGAGTCGTACGAAAAACATTGAAAACTATAATGAAAAAGTCAAGCGTGAGGGTGGTGAGCACTTTCCATACATTGTCGTTATTATTGATGAACTTGCAGACTTGATGATGACAAGTGGTAAAGATGTGGAGCTCTCTATTGCCAGACTTGCACAAAAGTCTCGTGCTTGTGGTATTCACCTTATTATTGCAACGCAGCGTCCATCTGTGGATGTTGTGACTGGTCTTATTAAAGCCAACTTGCCTTCTCGTATCTCATACAGAGTAGGGCAAAAGGTTGACAGTAAAATCATCTTAGATCAGATGGGAGCAGAGTCACTTCTTGGTCGTGGCGATATGCTCTTTACTCCTCCGGGTGCTCCGGCACTTGTTCGTCTTCATGCTCCGTGGGCAACAGAGGAAGAGATAGAGAAGATTGTAGAGTTTATTAAGGCACAGCGTGAGCCAAACTATGACAAAAGCTTTCTAGTCGAAGAAAACAGTGAGGGTGGAAGTGCATCTTCTGGTGAGAGCTATGAAGAGCTTGACCCTCTTTATGAAGAGGCAAAACAGGTAGTACTCCAAGATAGAAAGACATCTATTTCATATCTTCAAAGAAAACTCCAAATAGGTTATAACCGTTCAGCGCGTGTAATAGAGCAGCTTGAACAAGAGGGTGTATTGTCTGCACCAAATGCCAAAGGCATTCGAGAGATTCTCTAGTGCCTCGTCCACAGCTCCTTTTTACCCAGTTTCAAAATTCTTACAAAGTAGAGATTCCAAATCTGGAGTCTCTTAGTGTTGAGCAGATTCAACAACTACAGAAGTTCGTAGAGCAGCGAAAAGGTCTTTTTAACTTTGAGACATACTCTTTTGTTATTCAAAAGCGTCTTGACTTTGAGGGCTTTGTGAAGCTGCTTGAGAGCTTAGGAATAGATGCAGATGTCCAGGAGAAGTTTATAGAGACAAAAAGAGCGGACAGAGTCAGCTTTGGACAGTATAAGGGACTTTTGTTTACTGAACTACCAGACTCCTATCTTCTATGGTTGAAAAATAACTATCATGGTTATCAAAGAAAGCTTGTGGAGAAAGAACTCAAACGCCGAAATCTCTAATTGTTACTTTTTACTACATAAAATCTACAAAATAAAATTTTATTGTTTACATTTGTAACACAAGCCAAAAAGCTTAGATTTCTTTAGTTATAATACTGCAAATTTTACCAAACAGGAATGATTATGGGATTTAGAGAAGAATATGCTGCTCACGTAGCAGAGAGAGAAGCGTTAGGCGTTCCTCCATTACCACTTTCTGCAGAGCAAACTGTAGAAGTTATTGAGTTTATTAAGACAGGTGAATATGTAGAAGAGATGTTAGATCTTTTAGAAAATCGTGTTCCACCTGGTGTTGATGATGCTGCATATGTAAAAGCTGCATTTTTAAATGAAGTAGCTTCTGAAGAGCACCATGTTGCGGCTATCGCTCCAGAAGAAGCAGTAAGAATGCTTGGTATGATGCTTGGTGGTTACAATGTTAAACCACTTGTTGATGCACTTTCTTCAAAAAATGAAAAAGTTGTAGAAGCAGCTATCAAAGCTCTTTCACATACACTTCTTGTTTATGACGCATTTAACGATGTTGAAGAGTTACACAAGCAAGGTAACGAAGCAGCAACTAAAGTTATGGAGTCTTGGGCAAAAGCTGAGTGGTTCTCTGACAAGAAACCATTACCAGAAAAAATCACTGTAACTGTATTTAAAGTACCTGGTGAGACAAATACAGATGACCTTTCTCCTGCATCAGAGGCGTTTACTCGTTCAGATATTCCACTTCATGCAAACTCTATGCTTGCAGCTAAGATGGATGACCCAATCGGTACTATCAAAAAGCTTAAAGAAAAAGGTCACCCAGTTGCATATGTTGGTGATGTTGTAGGTACTGGTTCTTCTCGTAAGTCAGGTATCAACTCTGTTCAATGGCATATGGGTGAAGATATTCCAGGTGTTCCAAACAAACGTACTGGTGGTGTTATTCTTGGTGGTATCATTGCTCCTATTTTCTTCGCAACTGCTGAAGATTCTGGTGCATTACCATTAGAGCTTGATGTTACAAAAATGGAGATGGGTGATGTTATTGATATCTATCCATACAAAGGTGAAGCATACAAAGATGGTGAACTGATTTCTACATTTAAACTCAAGCCAAATACTATTACTGATGAAGTACGTGCTGGTGGACGTATTCCATTAATCATTGGTCGTGGTCTTACTTCAAAAGCGCGTGCAACTCTTGGTATGGGTCCAGCTGATATGTTCTTAACTCCAGATCAACCAGAAGATAGTGGTAAAGGGTATACTCTTGCACAGAAAATGGTTGGTAAAGCTTGTGGTATGGAAGGTGTAAGACCTGGTATGTACTGTGAGCCAGAGATGAGTACTGTTGGTTCTCAAGATACAACAGGTCCAATGACTCGTGATGAGATTAAAGAACTTGCAGCACTAGGATTTAATGCTGATTTAGTACTTCAGTCTTTCTGTCACACAGCAGCATATCCAAAACCGTCTGATGTTCAAATGCACCATACACTTCCTGACTTTATTGCTAACCGTTCAGGTGTTGCTCTTCGTCCAGGTGATGGTGTTATTCACTCTTGGTTAAACAGAATGGTTCTTCCAGACACTGTTGGTACTGGTGCAGATAGTCATACTCGTTTCCCTATCGGAATCAGCTTCCCTGGTGGTTCTGGAATTGTTGCATTTGCTGCGGTTACTGGTTCTATGCCACTTACTATGCCAGAGTCTGTTCTTGTAAGATTCAAAGGTGAAATGCAACCAGGTATCACGCTTCGTGACCTTGTAAATGCTATTCCTCACCAAGCAATCAAAGAGGGACTTTTAACAGTTGAGAAAAAAGGTAAGAAAAACATCTTTGCTGGTCGTATCTTAGAGATTGAAGGTTTACCTGACCTTAAAGCTGAGCAAGCGTTTGAGCTTAGTGATGCTTCTGCTGAGCGTTCAGCTGCAGCATGTACCGTAAAATTAAATAAAGAGCCTGTGATTGAGTATTTAAAATCAAACATCGTTCTTTTAGAGTCAATGATTGAAGCTGGTTATGAAGATCACAGAACATTAGCTCGTCGTATCACTAAAATGGAAGAGTGGATCAAAAAACCTGAACTTTTAGAGCCGGATGCTGATGCAGAATATGCAGCGGTAATTGAGATTGACCTTAACGAGATCACTGAACCGATTTTAGCATGTCCAAACGATCCAGATGATGTTGCTACACTTTCAGAGATCTTAGCTGACCCTAAACGCCCACACAAAATTGATGAAGTATTCGTTGGTTCTTGTATGACAAATATCGGTCACTACCGTGCACTTGGTGAAGTTCTTAAAGGTGAAGGTGCAGTTCCAACTCGTCTATGGGTTTGTCCTCCGACAAAAATGGATGAGAAACAACTTACAGAAGAGGGTTACTACTCTATCTATGGTGCAGCAGGTGCTCGTACTGAGATCCCTGGATGTTCTTTATGTATGGGTAACCAGGCTCGTGTTGCTGATAATGCGATTGTATTCTCTACATCAACTCGTAACTTTGACAACCGTCTTGGTAAAGGTGCACAAGTTTATCTTGGTTCTGCAGAGCTTGCAGCAGTATGTTCACTTCTTGGAAAAATTCCAACAAAAGAAGAGTATCTAGAACTTACGAAAAAAATCGAAGGTAAAGAAGACGATATCTATAAATATCTTAACTTCAACCTTATCCCTAACTATAAGCTGAACTAAAGTCGTAATGCAAAAACGGACTAAGTCCGTTTTTGTTAGGCTAAAAAGCCTACACTTAGCTCACGCAAAGCTTTTTTGCGTGAAACTTTCTTTCATTAACTATCCTCTAATAACATCATAATCATCAGGAATTACCGGTATAAAGCGTTTCATATCAATTTTTTCATTCTGTTTTTGGTTTGAAAAGTCAATGATTACTTTATTGTCAAACTCATCTCTGTAAGAGATTTCACTTATTTTGTTTTTGTTAAGTTTTATTAAAAATGTTGTATCTCTGTAGTGTGCAAGATACTCATCTGGTTTGATCTCTTTTGCATTTTTAATCAGTGAAAAAATATCAAATTTTGAGTCTATATTTTTCATGATAACCTGCTCTAGATCTGGTTCAATCATAATGAGTTTATAAGAAGCGATATAGACCTCTTTTTTAATTGGTGATGAGTACTTCCATAAAGCAAACTGTGGTTTTGTTGCTATAACATGGCCTTTATACTCTATTGTTTTGTTTTGATCATCAGTAATTTTTTGATCAAAGTTAGCTTCGAATGAGAAAATGTTTCCAATATCTGCCCAAAGTGAAACACTCAAAAGTGATAATATAATTTTTCGTTTCATGTTGCTCCTTAATAGGTAAAATTATAGCAAATAATTGATTTATACTATTTCTTAGATTTAATGTGATAAAATAGCTCTAACTTCAATAAAATTATATAGTTTACTATATAGTAATCATAAGGTGGACAATGCTACAGGCATTCATGGGTAAGGTATTTGGAACAGCAAATGACCGTCAATTAAAAAAATATTTCAAAAAAGTTGAAAAGATAAATGCGTTAGAGAGTAAATATGAGTCTTTAAACGACGAAGAGTTAAAAGATTCATTTTTGGAGCTCAAAAAAAGTGTACTAGAGGGTGAAAAAACTCTTGATGATGTGTTGTATGACTCTTTTGCCATAACACGTGAAGCATCAAAGCGTACACTGGGTATGCGTCATTTTGATGTACAGCTTATCGGTGGTATGGTACTGCATGATGGAAAGATTGCAGAGATGAAGACAGGTGAGGGTAAAACTCTTGTTGCTACACTTGCAATTGCACTCAACGCAATGACAGGTAAAGGGGTGCACCTTGTAACGGTAAATGACTATCTTGCTTCTCGTGATGCACGTGAGATGGGCCCTCTTTATGACTTCTTGGGTTATAGTGTCGGTGTTCTTTTAGAAGATATGCATGACCCTAAAGAGAAAAAAGCAGCTTATGATGCTGACATTACCTATGGTACAAACAACGAGTTTGGCTTTGACTATCTTCGTGATAATATGAGTTACTCAAAAGAGAATATGGTTCAACGTGGACATAACTTTGTAATCGTTGATGAAGTCGACTCTATTTTAATTGATGAAGCAAGAACACCACTTATTATTTCTGGTCCTACAAACAGAAATATGCAAGACTATCTGCGTGCAAATCGTATAGCGCGTGAGCTCGAAATTGACAAAGACTTTACTGTAGATGAAAAAGACAAAGTTATTCTTATCACTGAAGAGGGTATTACCAAGGCTGAAGAACTTTTTGGAGTTGAAAATCTCTACTCACCTGAAAACTCTTCTCTGCCACATGTACTCGATCAGGCACTCAAAGCAAACTACCTTTTTGAAAAAGATGTTGACTATGTTGTAAAAGATGGTGAAGTTATCATTGTTGATGAGTTTACAGGTCGTCTGAGTGAAGGTCGCCGTTTTTCTGAAGGTCTGCATCAGGCATTAGAGGCTAAAGAGGGTGTTGAGATCAAAGAAGAGACACAAACACTTGCAGACATTACATTCCAAAACTACTTTAGAATGTATGATAAACTTGCAGGTATGACAGGTACAGCTGAGACAGAAGCAACAGAATTTGCTCAGATTTATGGTCTTGATGTTGTCTCTATTCCTACAAATATTCCAATTTCTAGAAAAGACTTAAACGACCTTATCTATAAAACAGAAGCTGAGAAGTTTGGTGCTGTTATTGAGAAGGTAAAAGAGCTGCAAAAGACAGGTCAGCCTATTTTAATCGGTACTGCTTCTATTGAAAAGTCAGAAGAGTTACATGAACTTCTAAAACAAGAGAAGATTCCACATACAGTACTCAATGCCAAAAACCATGAGCAAGAGGGTGAGATTATCAAGCATGCTGGTGCAAAGGGTGCTGTAACCATTGCTACAAATATGGCTGGTCGTGGTGTTGACATTAAAGTAAGTGATGAAGTAAAAGAGCTAGGTGGTCTTTACATTATCGGTACTGAGCGTCATGAAAATCGTCGTATAGACAATCAGCTCCGTGGACGTTCTGGTCGTCAGGGTGATCCCGGTACAACGCAGTTTTACCTTTCACTAGAAGATAATCTACTCCGTATTTTTGGAAGTGACAAGATCAAGTCTATTATGGAGCGTTTAGGCGTTGAAGATGGTGAGTACATCGAGTCTAAAATGGTTACACGTGCAGTTGAAAAGGCGCAGAAAAAAGTTGAAAATATGCACTATGAAGGTAGAAAGCACATTGTTGAGTATGATGATGTTGCAAATGAGCAGAGAAAAATTGTCTATAAATTTAGAAATGAGCTTTTAAACCCTGAGTTTGATATCGGTGCGAAGATTGATGAGATCAGAGAAGAGTATGTACATGACAGACTTTCTCAAGCTGGTATCTTTGAAGGTGGTGTTCCAGAAGACTTTAATCTTGAAAAATTTGTAAAAATTGTTCAAGAGGAGATGGGTGAAGTTCTTGATGTAAAAGAGCTTGAAGGTTTAGAGTACCCTGAGCTTGCTGAGAAGATAGTAGAAAAACTCAAAGCATCATATGATGCAAAAATGGGTGTTTTAGATAAAGAGTTACGTCAAGAGATAGAACGTGAACTTTACCTAAAAGAGCTTGATGATGCATGGCGTGAACACTTATATGCGATGGACAATATGAAAACAGGTATTCGTCTACGTGCATATAACCAAAAAGATCCTCTTGTTGAGTATAAAAAAGAGAGTTTTAATCTCTTTACAGAGCTTATTGATGATATTAAGTTCAATACTATTAAAACACTTCATTCAATCCAGTTTAAAGTAGAGTCAGCTGAAGAAGAGGCTGAAAGACTGGCAAGACAACTTGAAGAAGAGAAAAAAGCGCAAGAGGCTTTAATGAACTTCAATATGAGTGATGAAGACTCAGAAGAGCGTATTGCAGGAACAAGTGAAAAAAAGATAGCACGTAATGATCCTTGTCCTTGTGGCAGTGGTAAAAAGTACAAACAGTGCTGTGGTAAGAGTGGACCAAAAAAAGGTGTATTTGCCTCTTGAAACAAGCATTAGTTCCTTATCTTGTAAGACGATTTCTTCGTTTTGACAAAGAGCAGCCATTTATCTTCATCTCTGCTCTTTTAGCCTTTTTAGGTATTGCACTTGGTGTTATGGTACTGCTTATTGCCATGGCACTGATGAATGGTTTTGATAATGAGTTCAAAAAGAAGCTCACTGTTATGAACTATCCACTTACTATCTTGCCAAAATTCTATGGTTCTGTAAATGAAGATCTTCTTATCGACTTAGAAAATAGATTTCCACAACTCGCATTTAGTCCTTATATCCAATCATCTGTTATGGTAAAAAGTGGTAGTAATCTTGAAGGTGGTTATCTTTTTGGGGTTAATTTTGATGATGAAGCAAAAGTGAACGAAGTCCTTGCAAAAGCAATTGATGGTGTAAAGTTTTCTCGTTATGATGTTTTAATAGGGAAAAGTCTTCAGGAAGAATTTAATTTGGCAGTAGATGACAAGCTTATCTATATCTTTACCTCTGTTGAACCAGGTGGGCTTTCCGTTACTCCCAAAATCAAGCGTTTTAAAGTACGTTCTGTTTTTGATTCAGGGCTTTCTGCATATGATAAAGCCTATAGTTATACAACAATGGAGTCACTTAGAAGAGTGCTGCATATGCCTGTAAATCAATATGATGGTATTCATGTTTTTTCAAAAAATCCTCGTGAAGATATTAAGCGTATCAAGAAAGATCTTCCTATTGGTGTTGTGATAAAAGGATGGTGGCAGGATAATGTCAACTTCTTTGCTGCATTAGAGATGGAGAAGACTTCACTTTTTATTGTATTGATGTTGATCATTTTAATTGCATCAATAAATATTATTTCTTCATTGCTTATGACTGTAATGAATAGACGAGGTGAGATAGCTTTATTGCTCTCACTTGGAGCTACTAAGATTGAAGTAAAAAAAGTCTTTTTATATCTTGGTATAGTGATTGGTATCAGTGGTATTATTACTGGTGCAGTTTTAGGTTTAAGTGGTATTTGGATACTAGGAACTTTTGATATTGTACACTTGCCAAAAGATGTATATCCAACTTCTACTTTACCACTAGATTTAAGTCTTCGGGATTTTACGTTGATTATAGTAGGAGCATTTGCGATTGTTGTTGCTTCTTCTTACTATCCGGCTAAAAAAGCCAGTGAAGTAGATATCTTAACAGTATTAAGAAACGAATAGTACAACAAAGAGTATATTAAAATTATATTATTTATTTTTAGTACTTTGATTGCTTTCAAGCGAATCATTAATAAGCTTATATGGTAGTTTTAGTGTTCGCATGATGATATTGAGTGGTGCTACTGCTATATCTTGTGCGAGCATTGTTTCAACTTTTGGGTCTTTGAGTGGACCATATACTTTCAATGTTGTTGAAATACTTTTTCCATCTAGTAAAATATAGCCAACAAGTGGTACTTTTGATAGGTTGCTACCAAGATCCGTTTTGAGATTCATTGTTAAATCAATACTGTTTGTATTTAAATCCACATCTCCTTTTCCAACTATTGTAATCTCTTTAGAACCGATATAAAGATCTGATACCGTATAGTGTTTGTTTTGAGCTTCAAAACGCATATATGCATTGTTTACAAGAAGACCATTTTTATCATATCCTGGAAGTGAAAAAGTGGCCAATGAAGGTACAGTATTGATAAATGCAAGTACATTGTTTAAGATAACATAATCGAGCATTCGAGTGTTTTTTACAAAAAATATTCCATTGTATTTATTGAGATTACCACTGATTGAAAAGTCTAAGTTACCACCTTTAAATTTTGAAATACTAAATAAATTTTGCATGAACGTGTCATTAAAGCCATATCCATAAAGATGAAACTCTCTATTTTGCAGTTTAAAGCCTGCTTTTCCATTTTTATAAAGAAGTTGTGCTGTGAGGATATCTTTAAAGTATTGTACTTTTATACTGTCACTCAAAACAACTCGTTCATTATCAAGTTTTATATAGCAGTTTTTTGCATTTATAAATAGAGCCAATGCAATATTTTGCTCTTGTTTTTGTGCTGTTATACTTTCTATAAAGGCTAGTGTCTCTTCTAGGTCTATACCTGTGTCATGTACAGAAAGTTTCATAGGATTTGCAATTTTTAAGTTGACTTTATTATTAATGTCAACATAAACATTGAGACTTTTTGATATATAACCATTTATAGTGTAGTTCTCTATTTTCTCTGTTCTTGTTGTTAAGATTTTATATTTATATTTTGTTTTTCCCTTGAATTTTATAATATTGTCATTGTTGTATTTTATAAAAGTAACAGAACCGTTATTAAGGCTGTATTTTTTTAAAAAGTTTGATTTTTTTGATAAAACATTTAATGTATCGAGTTCAAGTTTCCAGTATTTCTTTGTAGAGAAGAAGTGTGCTCGTAACTCTTTTGCATCTACTTGTACATTCTGATCATTAAAAGTAATAAGAAGTGGAATTTTACTGTTTTTATAGAGTATATGACCTGTTTGTGGATTCTTTAAAGTAAACTTGTTGAGTGTAACATAGGCCTGCTTTGTATTGAACTTATGTTTGGCATAGATTTTGGCATGGATATATTTACCTATGTAGAGCATCGTATGTTTTAGTGATATCTCTTTTTCATTTAAAACAGCTTCTAGTTTTTTGATTTTGTATTGTGACCCATTGATAGAAAAATAGATATCATCAAAAGATTTGATAGAGAGCTTTTTATCATAAAGAAGTTGAAATTCTGTATCTGTTTGTGTTGTCGATATTCCCTGGTAGGAGAAATGTAGCAGATCAAGAGTAGCCTGTAGTGTCATTTTTTTGAGATCCAAGTTTCCTTCTATGTAACCATTTGCAATATCAGATACACGGTAGCCCGTAGGGCTTAAAACAAGTTGTAGTTTTTGAAGGTTGAGTGCAAGTTCACTTTTGTCTATTGTAAGTGGAAAGCCTTTTATATCCCAATGTGATTCTTCAACATATACTCTGTCACCACTTGGTGCAATTTTATAAGTGATATGAAGCTTTTTCTTATTAGAAAGAGTAAGGTGTATATCTTTATCAAGAGTGATTTTTGAAACTTTAAAGTTAATGTCACCTAATGATTTTTTTGCATTGTAGTGAGCTGTAATGAAAGCTTGTGCTATATTTTTGTACTTAGCTGTAAGTTTAGGTATATTGATATCATAGTTGTCGAGTTCAATAAAAGCATTTTTTACGTCAATATCAAGACCAAGGTATTCAAAGAGGGCTTTGTCTGTATAAAACTTTCCATGTGCATCAATAGCGATTGTTCGAAGATTTACACCGATTTTTAAGTTTGTTTTTGTTGTACCGGTTTTTTGTAAAAATGGAACAGTAATATGGTAGGTTTGAAGTATATGTAAAATATCTTTATTGAGTTTTGCATTAAAGTCTAAAAAGAGTGATAAATACTCTTTTTTAGGAGTAAGATCAATTTTTAACCAGCTTTTATCAAGATACATTCCATAAGAGTAGGCTTTTTTAGGATAGATATAAAGA
>Ga0256828_1001410_pt1 | contig 15007 bp, 30 predicted proteins | sample CV88metaG_FD_185993 | JGI IMG/M metagenome (GOLD analysis project Ga0256828, IMG submission 185993) | Hydrothermal vent microbial communities from East Pacific Rise, Pacific Ocean - CV88 | ecosystem: Environmental > Aquatic > Marine > Hydrothermal vents | place: Pacific Ocean: East Pacific Rise...
TGTCAAAACTGGAGTCTCTACTCATACTGTTTCTCCAGGAGATACTTTTGAGAAAGTAATCGAGGAAGCAAGAAAGATAAGCACGTGTGACATAAAGCAGGTTAAAGAGCTCACAAAAGAGCTTATTGGACAAGAGGTGTATGACTCAGAAATGAATCCGTACATAGTGTCTCAAGTTGTTTTTGATGAGTATTCAGCTTCTATTGTAACAAAATGTGGCAAAAGACTCGGAAGATTAGATAAGGTTTATGTCTCTACATCTTGCGAGAGTGACAACTTGGAGCAATCAAATGAGGAGTAGGTATTATTCAATCGAAGTATATTCTGATGCAGAAGGACGACGCATTATTGTGTACGAGACTGATTTCGGGTTAATGGCTTGGCTTATGTGGTGGAGAATTAAAATTTCTGCAGATTTTAAATATCCAATTATGACAATAAGGTCTTAATAAAAAAGGAGATATAAATGTGGATAAATAAAATTACTTTTATAGAAGTGGTTGTTTCGTCAATTGCTATTGGTAGCGTTATTGGATATGCTTTGGGAAAAGCAATATGAAAAAATTTATTGCAGAGATAGTCATAAGAGGAACTCTTCACGAAGAGAGAATGTATATTTTAGCATCAAGAAAGCATGCAGAAAAAATCGCATTTAAAATTTTCCTTCAAGGCAAAAAGAGGCATAGAGACAATTCTTATCCAATGCTTATGGATGACAACAGAAGCAGTTTTAGTTATGTCGATGGAAAAAAGGTTCTGTCTTACTGTGGAGTATTTGGAGATGTTTCTATTTTTGTAAACATGATTCCTGTTGGTAAATTTAACGGTTATGCATCTCATTTAAGTACAGGAATTATACATGAGAATACTATAGATTGGAATGTGAGAAGAGCTAAATCAAGAAAAGATATAGTAAAAAAAGCACTTTCTATGTACGATGACGACTGCGAAGAAAAGTTTGTTGGAATGAAATCTTCACAGTTTGAATTTTCTTTTGATATGTGGTATTCGTGTTCTTATGAGTATGATGAATATGATGTGAGCAAGATTAGAATGTTTACTGAAGCAATAGAAGTGTTTGATAAAAACAAAAGAAAGGTTTATAATGCAAAAAGATATGGTTAAGGTAAATTTTTGTGAATATGAACAATATAACATGAAATCAATGGAGGGAGTATTTATTTTTGATGGAAATGATATTGTAAATATTATTGATTATTTTGGTCTTGGTTGCTTCGAGGTTGTTGGTGAGCAATTTTCGTCTATAGATAGGGCAGTAAACTATTCTGGATATATCAAAAAAAGCTTTGAAAAAAGTATTTTTTTTGTTAGTATTATGTGTTCGGATTATAAAAAAAAGACATATAAGATATCTATGCATTTGCCAATATTGATGATTGATTGCTTTGATGCAATTGTTGAAGAATTTTCAAATATTATTGGCAAAGACAATGTCTCTTCGGTGGAGGTAAAGTATGTCGAATCGATTACGTAAAGGAGAAGTTGTATGCATTGATTATGGTCTTTTTAAGCACTATGGAATAGTATCTTCGGACAATACAATTATTCACTATAGTGGTCTCGTGGGGAAGGCAAGAGTTGAGGAAGTTACTGTTAGGGAATTTTCTTCTGGTAAAAACATCTATGTAGACAAAAGTTTTCATTCATACAATGCTGATGCTGCTATAAAAAAGGCACGCTCTAGAATTGGTGAAGAGAACTATTGTGTGCTCAATAATAATTGTGAAGATTTCGTTGTATGGTGCACAGGATGTAAAAAAAGAGAACACCAGATACCAAGACTGGTAAGTGGTTTAATTTCATTAATTAAAGGATAAAAAATGAATAGCGTTGTTTTAGTTGGTAATATTTCAAGAGATATAGAGTTGAGATACTCTGCACAAGGTACTGCGTTTGCAAATACTGCTTTGGCTGTAAATAAAAAATATAAAAATCAGCAAGGAAATAGTGTTGAAAAAGTCATGTTTATTGACATTAAGTTTTATGGAAAGACAGCGGAGGTTGCGAACCAGTATCTGAGAAAAGGTTCAAAGCTCGCAGTAAAGGGCGAGCTTGAGCTTGAGCAATGGGCTACACAAGACGGCCAAAAGCGCTCGAAACATGTTGTGAATGTAGATAACATGGAGATGCTTAGCAGTGGACAACAGAACAGTGATTCCAATGGTCAGCAACAGCAGGGAGGAGGATATCAGGCTCCGGCACAAGGGCAAGGATATCAGCCGCCTGCACAAAATCAAGGGTATCAGCCGCCTGCACAAAATCAAGGGTATCAACAGCCTACACAGCAGCAACAATATAGTGGTGAACCGCCTGTGGATGCTGGTTATCAGCCTCATTAAGAAAAGAACGACGGCATTATAGCCGTCTAAAAACAAGGAGACAATATGGGAGTTTGGGAAGGAACTTGTATGGCAACTGAGTTGCCTATTTTTTACGGAGAGAAGATTAAGTTTTGTTTTATTATGGAGACTGGAAAAATAAGTCCATCTGGGCATGTATATCCTGAAGACGGATATTCGATAGTTTCTCCATTTTTTGATGGTAAGTACGATTCGTATGGTAGGGTGTACGATATATGTGATGATGCTTTTAACTTTGTTTTGAATTTTCAGAGATTTAGTGGTTTTGAGATTGTGAATCCTGATGATTATTATTTGAAAGATATTTCTGAGTTTGAAGAAAAGTCAGTTGAGGAGGCGATAGTAATTATCGAGAGAGACATGTTGGCTCTTGACGGAAAAGCAGTTGGAATAGCCATGGTTAAAGAGGATGCATTTCGATACTTTGTAAAAAATGGATATGAAGTGTCAAGGGAATCTGTAATTGGCAATGTTATTTTTGAGGATATGGCTACTTTAAGTCAATTGCAAGAAATAAAAAAATTTGTTGGGTGTATGAGCAACTTAAGAAAAGTCATTGGTCCAAAGTCTGGAAAAGGTGGTCAAGAATATGAAATGGATTCATATTTAAAGTATGCAAATTTTTATAAAAGTTCTGCAAAAAAATGTCATCAATACATTGGTTTGTGTTGTGAAGGATAAAATTGGAGGTTTAAAATGGGTGCATATGTAAATGCAGATGGTATGAGCAACGAAGAGTGGCTAAGTAAAAACGGAAAGAGATTACACAGTGTGTCTAGAGGCGACTTTGACTTTCGAGACAAGTTGCCTGTGTGTCTTGTCGATAATATTGTTTTTCAGGCAGCAGGTATTGCGTTTGACGAAAAGGAATTTGATGTTTTTAACAACAATAATGACAATCGTCCTAAAAAATGGTTTCTTGTAGATAAAGAGCTTCTAAAGACTGTGTCTCCTGAGCTTAGTAGGTATCTAGGTGATGGATAGAATTATTCTAAGAAAAAATGTGTTTGTAATACAAGAGAAATTCTTGTTTTGGTGGGTTGACAAGACAGCGCAAGATGATTTTGGAAATGACCTACCGTGCATATACGCATTTGATACTTTGGATGAGGCAATCTATTATTCGCCAGATGCATTTATTTCTGCAAAAAGCCTATCGGACAAAAAATTCAAAAAAGGAATTAGGCAATTATGGAAGAAAAACAAATTGTGTTAGGTGCAGCTCTTTTTATCATGCTTTCCACTATACCTGAAAACTATCAGGGTGGAAAGCGTGGTAGAAAAGCAATAATGAAAGAGCTTAAAAAAAAACTCAAAATATATGGTAGCACCTCGCCTGTAAAGTATTCAAAACTTGCAAATATGGCTAACGATGTAATTCAGAATGCAAGAGAGAATCTTGAGTTTAGAAATATGGATAAAGAAGATTTGTATTATACGAATCCAGGAATGATGTTGAAATTTATAAAATGGAGATATCCAGAATTTGTTAGTATGTTTGAGTTGAAAAATGACCACATTGAAAACATAAATTCGCATTATTTGGGAACAGGTCTTGGCTTTCAGACAATAATGTTTTCCAATAAGTTGATAAATGAATTAAGTAATATAAGTGTGTAGGGAGTAAAGATGATAAAAAAAATGTTAGAGGAAGATATCATAGAAAGATATTGTAATGATGAGTATTTTGATATGAGTATAGTAGAAAACTATGTTTATGATTTACGCTCGTATGGTTGGAGCGATGTTAAGGTTTTGGTTGGTGCTCTTGATGATGATGAAAAGAAAATGGTTTCGTCTGTATGTGAGAAATTTTCAGGAGACGAGTTTTTTGATAAGCTTTATGCTTATTTGAACAGTGATTGTTTTGACAATACTCCGATTAAGAGTATCTTTGTTATGCAAAATTCTTTGTCTGGAAATGTTAATGGTCATTTTGACATAGATGCAACATCTAAAACAAAAGAAGAAGCAATTAAAAATGCACTTAAATATTTTCATTGTGTTTTTAATGTTCATGAGATTGAGCTTCCTGATTTTGTTGGTGATGTTGATTATGCAGACACTGAGAGAATTAAAAGTCTTGAGAAATCAGATTGTGTAGATGTCTACAGAAAGGATAGTAGTGATGCAAGTTGATATGTGTGGAATAGAAATGAAGCCAGGTGATTATAAAGTATGCAAAGAGTGTTGCGTTATAAATTGGTACGAGAATGATGTTTGTAGAAATCCAGATTGCAGTTGCGACGAGTTTCTTGAGTCAAAAGATGATGTTCTTGAGTGGCTGTATGCAGAATACAGATATTATGACGGGGAAGGGTATTCTGAAGATGAAATAGACTGCTTTCTCGTGGAGGTGTAATCATGAGAGAAAAAGCAATTGATATTCTTAAAACAGAAAGTGCAACAAGCCCTGTGCTTAGTAAAACAATTGATATTTTGACTCACGATAAAGATAACGACTCGGATGAAATTCTTGCGACAATATTGGTTCAGATGCATAAGCATTGCAATTTTCTTGAAGAGCAGATTCTTGGAATCTCAAGGAGATTTCCAAATAAAGAAGAGACGTATGAATTTTCAGAGCGTGATGTTTTTATGAACGATACGATATGTCAGAAATAAAAATGATTAAATATGGACTTCACCCTTCTCTTTGGAGAGCCATAAGGAAAGTTCATTCAGGTGGTGTTTGTGTCGATGTAAAAAACAAAGACGGAAGTGTTATTGGAGAGTGTGTAGTATCAAGGTATGAGAACGTAATACATATTAGTAATGGCGTAAGATTTTTAGATATAGACTTTGGTAGGCTTATTGACGATGCGAGAAATTCAAATCTCCCATTCGGGTTGTCTGGTACAAATATACCAATAGGTCATAATAGTTACTTAAAATGGTAAGGAGAAAAAGTGGAAAAAGATTGTAAAGGTTTTTCTGGTGAAAAGGTTATTGAGTTAGCGAAAGAGTATGAAGAAGACAAATTTGGTAAAACATTATCGAAGCTGATGGATTACGTTATTATGTGTACTCCTCCTGATGAATTTTCCGACGGTGAGATTGTTGATATATTGTATGGAATATGCTCAGCAGTAGAAAATGATAATGTTGTTGGCTATCTTAGTGAGTATTTTGAAGTTAAAGGGGTTAGCAATGAGTAACTATGTTGACGATATAGAATGCGGTCCTGTTGAGTTTATTGTGAAAGACGTTACTTCGCTTGCGAGGTTTTTTGATAAAGAGATAGGGGTTGATTATGAAATAACAAAAGACGATAATGGAAAATCAGGCTCTTTTGTTGTGTTTGATTTATTGCTGAGTGAGTATGAAATGGCTAAAAATTTCATAACAGAAAATAATTTATGGGAGGGATAGCGATGACTATTTTTAAAGTTGCATATGAGCCTGGGTTTTCTCAGAAAGTAAGAAAAATAATTGCTGAAAATGTAGTTCCGAGTATGGTTGCTCAAGATGAGTATGGTGCTCAGTACTGTATGGATTCAGTTGATGATGTTCTCGATGGGATGAATTTGTCCGATAGAGATGAGCAGATATTGAAAGAGCTCGATGAAAACAAAGTTGATTATATTGAGATGACTTAAGGTTATATTCGATATAATTCTTTTACCTAAGTTTAGGTATTTAAAAAAATAGGAGTGAGTTAAAATGAATTTTAAACCTACTGGAAATAGAATCCTTATGAGCGCAATAGAGGATGATTCAAAAACTGAGACAGGAATTATTATTCCAGATAATGCAAAAAATAGACCATTTAAAGCCTTAGTATGGGCAACTGGTCCACATGTTGAAGAGGTTTGTGTTGGTGACACTGTAGTGTTTGGAGCATATACAGGAACAGGCATTACGCTTGAAGGTAAAGAATATATTATCATTGAGGAAGATAGCATTCTTGGCATTTTAAAAGACAAGGAGGAATAGTATGGAGTGGTCTGATATACACGAAGCAGATAGTTTGTCTGCTGCAGTAAAACAAATGGAGGAGGACAAGAGAGCAGCACTTGTTGTTGCGATGGAATGTGGAAGAGAATCTGTTCCTATTATCGTTGGAATGGTTTCATCTTATGATTCAAAGACTCCACAAGATGTGTATGAAACATTGCAAAACATTAGGGGTATCAGTGAGCTTGCTGAATATATTCACTCAAACATAGACAAGGATATTCTTATGTATGTTGCTAGTGTTTATACAGCAAATGCTCAAGAAGAGCGCAGACAAAAAATAATAACATAATTATGGATGCGTCGTGCGATAAATGTGTTCATTGGGATAATAGTCGCTCAGAAGATGGGCTAGGATATTGCAAATTGCTTTACAAAGAGTTTATTTATAACTGGTTTTGTAAGGGATATATAGAAAAGGAAAAATAATATGGAATGGAAAGAGATAGCAGAAGAGTTTGATAAAGGTGTAGAAACAAAAGAGGTTCTTTCAAAGATGAGTAACCCTCAAAGAGCAGCACTTGTTGTTGCAGATACTGTTGGTGTGGAGGCAGTGCCTCTTATTGTAAGACTTACAAACAAAGAAAAAAGTCTAGATGAGGTTAATGACATATTGAGAAGTCTTAATTCACCAGTAAAATTTGCTGAGTATATTTCTGGGTATTTTAGCGATGAAGACTTAGAGTCTCTCGCATCATCATATATACATGCTCAAAAAATGATGGACATGCTTAATCAGGTTGGTCAGCATCAAGAGTAGGCTTTTCGCCTGCTCATACATTGGGAAAAATAAATAAAACTACGGCATATATTTATAGTGAATAGAAATATGTTGTATTTTTTGAGCATCAAAACAAAGAGCTCGAAAAATAATGTAGCACAACTCTAATGCTGAGTTATTTATTGCCCTATGTAAAGTAGGAAGAGGGGTCTCAATGGACACAATTATCACAACAAAAAAAACCAAAGGGTGTAACACGATAAGTGTTACATCGATTGTGCGAGATATTTCTACATCTCGCAATACAAACAGTTCAAGTAAAGGGTACATGAAAGTACTCTTTACTGAGAAGAGAAAAATGTTAACCGAGGTCGTATCGGTTAACGGGATACGTGTATGTCAGTACACGTATGATTTATCTGCAGGGGGGACTGGTGACTATCCGGTTCTTCCTGATAACAATGTTGAGCTTGTCATAAGACAGGCAAGGTTAACCATAGCGGAATCATTAGGTACTGCAGATGGGGATGAATGGACATGCAGAGTTGGGTCTGTGTACCCAGGAGTCTTGCAGGCAAGAAAAATGGGTGTTGGAGTAACTTTTGTGTTGAGAGAAACGGAAGTGCTGGAGGGAGGCTATGGTAAGCCTACTCCCATGAATGGAGTATCTGTGAAATAGATTTTTGTCTCGCCGAGCTGGGCGCTAAACGGAGTAATTTTAAAAACAGAGGCATCAAACAAGAGAGCCTCGAAGGTGAAACAATGTTATTAAAATCAAATCTTTTTATTTCAAAGAAAGAAATAAAAGCAGCAGCAAGATTTAAAGACGCACTTGATGCGTCAGTCGTAGCAATAGCTGAAGCGTTTGGTAAAAGCATAGAGATGCCGGAATTATCGTCAATTGAGAAAGCAAAAATTCTTCTTGGAATGAATGTGTCTAGGGGCATTAATTTTAATAAAAACGGTGTTTCTTTTGCTTTGAATGCTACTGTTAGCAAAAAAGGCATAAGCATTGATATCGAAATATCGTCTGCTCCGGAGCTGCTAGAGGAAATTATGTCTGCATATGCAGATATGATTAACATAGCACTTCCTGCTGTTACTTCAGCAGTGACAGGAATTGTTGCTGCAAATGCTCTAATGAACAAAAGAGCTGATGAAGCAGCTAAAAGAATCTCAAAGCTCTAATGTTTACGCCAAGTGTGATGGCTAAGTCACACCAAGTCAACCGCTTGAATACATGGTAGTCCTTGAGTTAGCCACAAGGCAAAAACGTATGGTTGGCGACCAATGGAGTTTGTAACAAAGTGCCTCGGTCGCCTTCTGGCGGCCGTTGTAATCTTGATTTTTTTTAGCTTACGTTTTTAAATCAAAAAATATTAAAGCATGGTTTGATATAATACTGCAATAGAAAAACATTTAAAGGTATGTGATGTGTAATTTTTATTGGTATCTTGTTATATATTTTATTATGGCGGCTGTTGTTTTTGCTATTATGAAAAGTAAAACAAGAATTACATCAAGCTATGTTATGCTTGTTCTGTCAATGCTGTGGATGCCTCTATCGATTTCTGTTATATTGTCTATAATTATTGATTTATTAATGAGCACTGTGGCTATTTTGTTTGCTGAGATATTTAGCCTGTTTTTTATGGAAAATGGAAGGCAAGCAGCATAAATGAAAAAAAGAAGAAAAAAGAGTATATTTGATAAATACCCAGAAGTCGATGTTGTAAGCTCTGCGCTAACTGCATTTACATCTGGAATTTCTGATGATGTTAGGTATTCAATAAGACAGGACAAGCTTAACCAAAAAAAAATCATAATAGGTCCTGCCTCTTTTGAGTTTGATGAATGGTTTTCAGAAGAACTTGCAAAGCACCTAAAAAACAAAGATATTATAAAGGTCTTTAATGATGCTAAAAGGCTTCTTTCTAATGTTTTTGTGTTTGGATTAGACTCAAGCTGTATTCAGGAAGCAAACAGAATATTGCTTGAAAACAAACAAATTGTATTATGGATTCAAACCCAAAAAATACTTCGTGATGTAAGAAATAAGACGCTTGGTGTCTCTCCTGAATATAGAGATGGTAGCGTGATTCACGCAATTCTAATATATAGATATTTGATTAGCCCGGAAGGTTTTGACGATTTTATATTTGACTATTTTCATAAAGACTTTTTTGAGTCTTCAGATGAAATAATGGTCACTTCTCATTTGATATCAGGTTTATTTATGTCTTCTTCTGAGTGCTTAAAAAACCCAAAAGAATGTTTTATTAGATATAATACACTAATAAATAAATTAGATATGGGATACAGAAATGCCAAACGCTGAACTACTAAAGAGCGGTCTTGAAGTTGCTGGGGAAGCAGGAAAGAGCGTTAATGATAAACAAAATAAAAATATTAGCTTAAAGAAAAGTTTACTGGAAGAATCTGGAACAAATGCGCTTTTTAATAGCGCAACTACAGCTCTTGATGCAGGTAGAGGTTCTGGGTCAAGACTTATGTTTGCAGCAAAAGCGATTCCATCTGGTATCGCAGGAGGGTTAGTTAATGCTCCTGTTGTGTATGCAAACGAAAAAATGAAAGAGAAGTTCGATAAAGATAAAAACTTCAATCCTGTTCACGCTGGAGAACTGGCTCTTGGTGGGGCAGCAAGTGTAGGTAGCTATGGAGCTATGGTTAACTCAATGGATGCCGCAAAACAATATGCTCAAGGAAAAACATCGCTGCTTGGTTCTGTCAAAAACACAGTAAGTCCAAAGATGATTAAAGAGACTGTCAAAAATGATATTTCAAACATACCAAAAGCATTTAAGAAAGGCGGACCAAAAGGTGCTGCTTTGTTGACTGCTGGATTTCTTGCATCTGCTGCTGCACCATTGATATCATACTCGTATAACAAGCTTACTGGAAAAAATATGAAAAAGACAGCCTCGATAGAGAGTAGTCTCATGAAGGGTGTGTCATTTCTCAGGAAAAATAGAAAAAAAATAGAGGACGTTGCATCTGATGTGTCATCTGGAAAAGTAACAAAAGATATTTCCACAAAAGTTGATGAGTTAAAGAATGTCGTTAAGAGCAAAAAAGACAAAGCAAATGATTACATTGAACGAGAAGAGTACGGAGACACAATAAAATTTGTAAAAGGTCTCACAAACCAAGTTAAAAAAATAAAACCAATGAGTCCAACTGGAGCAATGCTTACTGTTGGTGGAACATATACTGCTGCTGACCAAATGAACAACAAGAGAAAGAAAGATTTATCTATGAGTAATAGAGGGATAATTCAGCAGATTCAAGATATAACATAATAGGAGTCAAAATATGGCTGATTCAAATTTAACAATAGAAGACTTAAATACTTTCATGGATGCTCTGAGATATTCTCAGACTCTTGTAAATACAGCAAATGCTGGTGCCGACCTTTCGATAGATTTTCTTAATGGTCTTGAGTATTACGGCTCTGTAAGTATGTCAATACCAACAAACATAATGATTTCTGCAGATGATGTTTATATCACCGGAGCAACAGAAGACATTATGGTGTATGACAAAAATGTACTATCAAATTATTTTTACGGACAAGATGAAATCATTCCTATACCATCATATCTTGTTGACTCAACAGAAAGCAATTCTTTGCTCACAACAGGTATGATTGAGCAGCTTAATCCAAACTCTGGTGGTATATTTTCTGTTGAAAGTCTTGAGTATGACCCGTCGGTTGCATTTGATTATGACTCTGAGATATCAGGTACAGTTCTTCCTGTGTATGTTCTGGACCAAAAGTGTAAAAGAATTGGCTCAAACATAGATGCCTCTGACGGCTCTTGGGATGTAACTGTATACAATGGCACCACTGAAGTAAAGAGTGCGCCAAATACATCAACTATAGTAGTTGAAAGAGGAAACTTTGAAGGTATGCGCACAAAGAAGATAACTTCAGTCAACCCACAACCTGCTCTGGAAGATATAGTAAGTGGTGTAATCACAGAAGATGGAGTCATTGATGACAATGCTGCTATCCCTGCTGACAAAGAGGAGATACTTAATTTTGCTACATTCAGAAAGCTAAACTCAACTGATGCAAAAAAGATTGGCGACACAATTACATTAAAGCAAGTAAGCACTTATACTGATGCAGAACTAAAAGCTATGGTCGATGACCACCTAACGCTTACATCTTCTGATTTAAACTATTCTGGCGTAGACACATTCCTTAACGCAGAACAAGCACGCATGATAGCAGAATACATCTACAGACAAATGACAGGTATAGAGACAAGCACAATCGTTGCTTAAGCCTGTCGTAATATTTCCTTTGATATAATTCTAATCAGCTAAGGGGAGCGGAAGGGTAAAATCCTTGCGTCCTTAGTCATTTCGTGCGAACGATTGCATTTACCTATTCAGTGCCAGGTGGATGTAAGTAACATTGTTTTTGAGAAAAACTTTCTGACGCTCATCGATTTCATGGTAGACTATGAGCGTCAACCTCTTCTGGGTATATCCCAACACAATCACAACAACAAGACACAAACCAAACAAACTTTTTTCCTACACCATACCTCTACACACACAATACATACTACAGTAACACCTACAACACATATACATACAAATATACAGTAATATAAACAATTAATACCCACAGAGATATGAGTACGAGTTAGGTATTCTAGATGGAGTTAGGAGTTAGGGAATATTGGTTAGTTCGATTTATGGCTTTGGGTAGGGAAAGTTGAGTGTTTTGGTTGGTTTTAAAATGGGGTGTTGGGGGGTATAGTTCAACCCGTACACTTTCCTACAACGACCATTTACATAAGGGGCCGAATCCTCATAGTCGATGCCAGAAAGAACGAGTCGATACAGGAACTGGCATTGTGGGCCAAAACTCTGTAATGCCTAATTTTACTATGTTCTAGTGACAATGTCAAATAATGGCTATCTATGGGGTTTATGTTGGGTGTTTGTGTATGTTGTGTTTGCTTGGTTTGTGCTCCCCCTATGGCAGGTATTGTCTATATAGGGAGTGAGTGAGGTTCGAGGTAAAGCCCTTATAGAAACCAGAACGCATAGCGTCGGACACCAGGAGGAGCACAAGTAAGGAGAATAATGTGGAAAAAACCCGTCGGCTTAAACCTATTCGTTTGTACATCACGTGGTAGGGAGGCGTGATGACGGTGGTATTATATAGAAATAGAGATTGTATGTCAAATTAATACTACTGTAGTGTGAAAAAACATACGAAAACGACTAAGTTTGCTTAAGTTTTTTAATTAGTTTTTATTTTTAAGTTTATACGGTTGTCGGTTTTTATTCCGCTATGGGAATTTTTGAAACCAAATCTCGCAATCTTGGGGGTTTGCTATTCTTAAGTTTCAGAGCTGTTTTTTTGTGGAAAGTTTGAATTATTTAGAAGAAGTGCTAAAAAGTTGGTTTTAACCTTAAGTGAAATTCGAATCCCACATGAATGGGAGACGAATCTTTCGTTAAAGCTTTTTTGCTCTTGGAGACTTTGGTAAACCACCTCGTCTACCTGTAGTTTGTCTTCTTAGTGAAGATGAGAATTTTTGACTCCGTGTTTTTCTTTGTGACATAAACTCATTTGATGTCATCAAAGCTTCTTTTTCCATATCTGGAGTTTTGTCCACTGCATCTGGTGGAAGCATGTTTTCAGATACTTTTTTTGTTTGTTTGCATTTTTTCTTCATTGCTGAACCTTTAAATGTTTCCCCATTCGTCTGTGAATCTCTTCTTCATGACTATCTCCTTACTACTTTTTTAATAATGTCCAGAGGACTTTTGTTTAACCAATGGCCTTGGCCAAGCATTGCTCCAGCTGCTCTTGCAGGTTTTGTTACTGCAGAACCACCTTCAACATAATTCTTTTTCCAATTTTTTGCAGTAGTTAGGTCAGCTTGTGCTTTTGCAAATCTTGCTTTTGCATTTTTCATAGAGCTGTTAGACGGCGCTGCCTTTCTGATTCTCTTGATTGCAGATGTGCTCGGTTTTTTATTCGTCATAGCGCTTGCTGCACCTTCACCTGGTATTGCTTTTATTGCACCACTTACACCTAATTGCTGATTTACTTTCTTGTAAGACTCTGGGTTGTCATATCCTGGAGTATCTCTTGCGTCAATCAGAAGTCCTTTTGCGGTTTTGATGTATTCACTTGCTGTTTTCAATAACACCTTCGCTCCTTTGTTTGAGTTTGTTTATACGTATAGACAAAAAGTCACAAGCTAATTATATCACATAGGAAATAAAATAAGTTTTTTCATTGCCTAAAGATAGTATAATTATTATCGAACAAGAAAATAATCATTTTATATGATAATATTTTGTTTACAAAAACATTGGAGAATTTTTAATATGGTTACAGTTGATATAGCAAAACTTTTATATATTTACAAAGATGTGGTTCTTAGAAAAATAGGCGAGCCTAGCATTGATAATAAATTTGTTCCAGTTGAGACAGTTGCGAGATTTTATGGAAGTGAGGATTTGTATAGTTGCAAAGCAGAAGTCAATGGAAGAACAATGAAATACTGCAAGGCAATGAAAGAGATAAACTGGTGTGTTAGTGCATCAATGATGGATATGGGTATGTGCAATGATGTCGATACTCTTGCTTATTCTGAGAACTATCACAAAGAAAAGCTTTGGCATTATTATGTTGCTCCGAATGGAGATGATGAATACATAATGTTTATAGAGAAAGTAAAGTCAGTGTCTTCTGCATTTAATAGCTCAAGAGGAATTACCGAAGTTATTGATGGTGTTCTGTATGAATATACCAAACATTGCACATTTGCGTATTGTATGCCAGAAGATGCGCACAAGGCAGAGCAAGGTAGTGTTCGATATGTCATATTAAGCGAAGACATTATTAAAACAGAAGATGGATTTAAGATGGTTGAGAACTGGAGAACATCTACTGTTGACCCTCTCCATATTGTGACTGATGCAGAGTTGGCTCCGTTTATGCACATAATTGAAACATATATGAATCCGAAAAGAGACGCTAAAGCAAAAACAATAAAAGGTCTTCTTAGAAAAATTCTCCCTGATTACAAACTTCAAAAGCTTGCTTCTTATGCAAAGTATGCAAAGCGTGGAGGAGCAGGAAATCATGTATTCGACATAGTTGAGATATGTCTCGGTAGAAATTTTGCTGTTGCTTTAATGAACAGCGAGGAGAAAAAGTAATGTCAAATGGAGACAAGATAGCATTGCTTTTGAATCTTGAAAGTGAAATTAAAGCTCTTGCGAGTAGAGAGCTTGGATTTAATGATAATGACAGAAATATCCAATGTTTATATAATCTTATTATGAGGCCAACTCCAAAAAAAGCAGAGAATATACTTGTTGAGATGATTGATGAGGTTTTTTGCGAGTTTGGAAGCTATGCTTTCTGTGAAGACGAGACAGTGAGAAATCTCCTATCAGAAGCGATAGACAATAATATTGAATTTCACTGCTTAGATATGGAAGACTTCTTTAATGTATAATTCTGCTTACTTTAACAAAAATGATAAGAAATGATTAATTATTGTCTTGTCTTTGCATAATTGCAATTTAAGCTTAAATTATGGATTTGCTATATACAATACGAGTCTCTTATAACTAGTAGCACCCAAGTGGTGCTGCAACCCTTTTTGTTTCACCTCCTTTTTAAATAATTATTTTTATCATCAATTTCTTTTAGTTTAACTAAGCAATGCTTCATCAACTCTCTTGTGTCGTATAGCACATAATACATTTATACTAATTCTATCCGTAGGGTAAAAAGTAAATTTGTAAACCGCCATGTGTAAAAAAGCAGATATGTTTTGATTTTCCGGGGTAAAAAAAAGAGAATTGTCAACCGCTATGTGTAAAAACTCAACACTCAGTTCATTTTCCGGGGTAAAAAAAAGAGAATTGTCAACCGCTA
>Ga0256828_1001411_pt1 | contig 15005 bp, 14 predicted proteins | sample CV88metaG_FD_185993 | JGI IMG/M metagenome (GOLD analysis project Ga0256828, IMG submission 185993) | Hydrothermal vent microbial communities from East Pacific Rise, Pacific Ocean - CV88 | ecosystem: Environmental > Aquatic > Marine > Hydrothermal vents | place: Pacific Ocean: East Pacific Rise...
TTTCAATATCCCCATCACAAGCCGTATGGCAACAGGAAGTGTTACTTTATAGACAATTTTCTGCATTGCCTGATTGATAAGGTCCAAAGATTCTTTATCTGTTTTCATTACTCTAATATTACTTCCACTTTTAAATACATTCAAATATTATATTTTTTTAACAAATTATACCATTGCCTGCTGAGAACAAAACATATCCTTACTGGTTAACATAATGTTTATTCTCTTATAAAATAATTGCTATCTATCTTATCTCACCGTATTGGTATGTCTACCGGTATTGATACCATACTTACGGTTTAAAACCTGTGCCGAGGGATAAATATCTTTTTGAGTTAACTTATCTGCTGCTTTTATTTTATAATCCATAGGAACATAAAAACCTCTTAATTTATAACTACCGAACTGTGCTGGATAATCAGCAAATTTCAATCGATTACTTTGATTCCCCCCCAATAGAATAAATCTTCCGTTCTTTGTCTTTCCAAACAGGTACCCTACATGTCCGTGTGCCGGGTTTTTCATACTGGTATAAAGTGTGATCGCCCCAAAAATAGGTTCTTTGATCTTTCTGTAAAGTTTATTGTTAAAATATCTAAAAGATTGGGATGCCATTCTTCCTTTAGGATGGATCTTGTAGCCTGATTTATTTAATGTCCAACAAATATATGCTGCACACCAAGAACCTTCTTTGTTATCATTCGGTGCAGTCGTAATACCCGAATCACCTTTTGCAAAACGTATATATTTGTAAGAAAGATCCAGCATTGGGAGTACATTTTCAGCACTCCCCTTTCCTTTTATCGCCTCTTTTATCGCAATATCCATCCATGGTGTACGATGAAATTTTGGTCCCTCGATTTTCTGCCGCTCACCTATTTTATTATCAGAAATTTTTCGCCTCTGTATTTTTGTTTTTTTTACTCTTTTAAGTCCTGTATAAATATAGTATCTTCCCATGTTAGATGAAAGTGTCTTATTTTTAGCCAATAGAGGTTCAACCTGCATATAAATATTTTCCATTACTCCTTTTCCGATACTGTCTGCTGCAATGAGATAATAAGAGGCATAACAATAAAGACCATTCTCACAATACAGACCTTCATTATTTTTCAACATACTTTTCATCCCTTCAGGATAGGGTGCCAAATAGTGTGAAAATATCTTTTTATATGTATCTGAAGCAAAAAGAAAAAAACCGTCAATCTCTTCCCTCCTTAGTGCACTTATAGACCTATATGCATCCTGAGAGATAAAATTCATCCGATATAGTATGTCCTTCTCTTTAAGTACCTGCTTGAGATACTCCCCTGCTCTATCTCCTAATATCCCAATTGAAATACGTCGATGCATAAATGCTTGCTCTATGGATGATCTCTTTGTGTTTTTACTTGCAAAATAGAGTACGGCTCTCCCCGAAACCTTCCCGATTATATGATATTCTTTCATACCGCGTTGATATAATCCTTGTAGCATATCCGAACGGATAAGTGCCAATTTTGCTTTTTTATTGACAAATGCCTTGACAGTTAAAGCTTCACTTTTTTGAGACAACACCGTAAAAAGCTTTGTAAGTTCAGGTTCCTCATCCACAAAATGCACCATCGTATCTGAAAGGATAATGGGGACCTTGGCTTCTAAAGCAATACAAAAAAAGAAACTTATAACAAAACCGAAATACTTCACTACTCTACCCTAAAAGAAAATGTTTTTTCAATCTGTTGTTCTTTCCCCTCAGGAGAAAAAAGTAAAAAGATCAATTTACCGGTATATCGCCCCTTTTCAAACTGATCATAATAAGTTTGCTCCAAATATATTTTAAATCTTTTTTTACTCCCGGGTTCAATAGAAAGTGTTGTGACCCCTGCTCTGAACTGTACAATCTCTTCATGCTCATTCTCGTTCAATAACAGATCTTTTAATACCACCCTCAATCTACTTTTGGTATGATTTTCAACAAAAAGTTCAAAATATTTTTGAGCTTTTAAAATAATTTCACCTTCAGGAAAAAAATGATACTTCTCTTTTGATACTTCTCTTTTAACTGGAAAATTAACTTTACTCTCTTCAAGCGGTTTCTCAAACTCTTCAGCAATAGATTGTTCTTCTTCTTTCGAAAAATAGGGTAAAAAAAGTGCACATTTCTCTTCAGGAATAAACTTCTCCTGACACCATGTTCTACACTCCCTAGGTGAAATCAATGTTTCTTGTTCCAAATTCATTTGCGTAAGTTTCATACAGCCATTTTCTAATTTATGGCAAAATGGCTCTGTTTCTTCATAATAAGAGAGTTTATCTGTTGAGTCCAAGAAAAATTCGATCAGCTTCTCATTACACATCAGAATTCTCCCTATAAAAATAAAGAGTACCAGCATACCCAAAAGTATCCCTGCCAAAACAATGCGATGGTCATACCCCTTCTTTCCCAATACCCTCTTTACATTCTGATAGATCTCCCCTACCCTATTTCGGATCATATCAAGATTGTTCTGTATTTTATTTTCTGCTAGCATATCTATTTGATCCGCATCATATAAAACGGGGTTATCTTTCGGAACTTCCTCTTTTACTTCCCTATGTAGCGCACTGCTTTTACAGTATTTGTCTTTAAACTTCTGATGTTCTCCTGTATACACTTCTGTAAAAAGTTTTTCTTTATCCCCTTCCCCATTCAAAATATGACACTCTTTCTCTACTGCATCTTCTAAAGCACCCTTTGCAAAAATCTCTATACGGTAAATAAAGTTATGTATACTTGTTACTATCGTATGCTCTCCGCATGTATCATTTAACATGACTGTAAAATCATCTTCATATAAAGATGTTGCATTCTCAGACTCATGCATCTTGTCACCAAAGATCAATACGGTTTTTTCTTCTTGATGTTCCAAAATTTACCTTATTTATTTAACAATGCCTGTATTTTGATATCTGTAAGATCCAATATACAATTTTTTTTACCCAAAACCACAGTATGTTTCACTGTAACGAATTTTTTTACATTTTTTTCAATACGTTCTCCATTCACGTAAGTTCCCATACTACTTAAATCTTCTAAAAAAAATCCCTGTTTATGTGCTGTGATCTTTAAATGTATACGTGAAACCGTCTTATCATCTCTTCCTATCACAATATCATTACCACTTTGACTTCCTCTGCCTATTTGGACAAAAGAGGCTCTATCCCCACCTAAAAGTACGGTAGCATGCCCCTCCTCTACAGGCTCTTCAACCACAGTAATATTTTCCGGTACAAAAGTTTCGACACTAAACTCTTCAGAAATATAAGGTGATCCCGTCTCTTCAGACATTCTTTCTTTCCCCTCGGAAAAAAACCTCTTTTTCTGTAACAGCCCGGTCATCTCTTCAAATATATGAAATACCTGATAAAATAGACTTTCACGATCTTCCATATCGAAGTAATAAAACGATGTATGATACATGCTTGCATCAGTACTGAAAAGTGCTTTGAGCCTTTGAAGATATTCCAATACCTCTTCATTAATATCAAACTGATCAATCCAGGTAAAAAGTTTTATATGGTTTTCAATACGTTGATATAATTCATAAGGGGTATACCCTCTCTCCTTCACCCTATTGGAACACTCAAAAAATGTACTACTTAATGTTGAAAGTTCCACATGATCATCCTCTATCATCTTATGATGTAAAACTTCCGCTAACGAAAAAAGTATTTGACTCATTTTTTCCTGCTCTGATTCAGATATAGGAGAAGAGAAGATACTGATCTTGGGTACATTCTTTAAATCTATCTCATTTTTTCCTACAAAAAAAGCATTCTTGGGTACACAAATGCTCCGTTTACCTTGAGTATTACCAAGATCATAATCTATCTCAATCTCACCTAATAATACGGATATTTCTATATGTAGTGTAGTAAGTAGAAAATAAACATCCTCTTCTACTTTCGAAGACGTCAGCATATCTTTTGAATTTATTTCATTGTAGATCTCTTCCGATACGATATAAAATCGGTATTTTTTATGGTTTTCAAAAAAAACAAGATCTATATTCGTTAAAACAGTATACGGACCGTTTTCTAATTTCAGTAAAGTACCTTTGGGATCATATGCTGCCCCATTTTGTAAAAGTAGATTCCCATCCATAATTGAAAATGCCAATGCACTTTTAAAATGTGTAAGCACACCGACAGGACATACCGTGTTATCTATCATCTAACTCATTCCTATTTAAAAAAATTACCTCTAATATTACTTCCATCTCAGCCATCTAGCTAAAATAGCACTCTAATATTACTTCCAAGTCTCGATTTAGACTCTTTTTTTCCTTATCTGACAATTTACTTATATCCAATTCTAATTTTATCTTTTTATTATTCTGAATAAAAGAGTATGATTCTTCTTTTACTTTCGCATGCGAAACTTTTTTTTGATTATATATACGTAATGCCTTTCTATCTAATTTTTTAGTTATAAAATTAAAATAGATCTCTATTTGCTCTTTGGGATCAGCTATCTTTTGTATTTCATAGAGTGACTCAATATCATTTGTAGATTTATTTTTAGCTAGATCATCGATAATCTCATTTTCCAATGAAAGTACTTTCAGCACTTTACTGATATAAGATTTTGATTTACTTAAAGCCTGTGCTAATTCATCCATATTTTTATAAAGTTTTTTATCCATAGCTTGTCTCAGGGAAAGTGCTAACTCTAAAGGATTAAGATTGTCTCTTTGTGTATTTTCCATCACTGCTATCTCAAAGAGAGCTTTTTCACTCTCTTTTTTAGGAAGAATCGTCTCTTCTTGAACAATAGCTTTAATGGTATCCAACCCTAATTTCTTATGTGCCAGCCATCTTCTCTGCCCTGCTTTTAAAATATATTCATTTTCTCTCACTTTTATCACAGAAATAGGCTGTATAAGCCCATGCAGCTTAATAGATCGAGCCAAATCTTCTAATTCACTTTCATCAATATGAATTCGTGGTTGCATAGGGTTATTCTTGATCTCTTTAATTTTCAGCTCTAAAAATCTTTCACCATCGATAGGTTTCGCATGCGAAACTTTTTCTTTAGTCTGTAAATGTGCATCTTCTCCTGCAGCAAGTATCATTGCAGCATTTATTTTTCTTTTTGCCATAGTACTACCCTCTTTTTTTGATCTCTTTTATTAATTGTTTTAACTCTTTTTTTGCTTTACTTTTTCCTTCTATCTCTGTTACCCCTCTCCCCTCTTCCATGCTTTTGTAAAAATCTGCTCTATGTGCAATAATCGTATTCATAAGTCTGAAGTGCTCAAGATTATCCACAAGGTCTTCCATGACAGAAAAATCTTTAGCTGACGGGCTCACATCATTAAGTAAAATATCTGCAATAATTTTTGTTTTCATTTTTGCAGAGAGTTCTTCTATGATCTGGTGAAATTTATAGAGTCCTGCCATTTCTGTAACACGGTCCACTGCAGGGGTAATAATAATATCTGAAATATAGATAGCGGCTCTGTTCAAATTAGAATCAAATCCTCCTACATCAATAATAATATTTTTCTCCTCAGGCCATTCATCCATTAATTCGATAAAAGCTTCCGGTGTTTCAGGTTGAATAAGATTTAATTTTTTATAACCGTTTGCTTTTCTTAAATTATTGGTATAAACTAAAGTTTTTTGAAAATCAAGATCGACTATAGGTGTTTTAAGTCCTATGGCTAAGTGCCAAGCAAGTAGACTTTTTCCTACACCTCCTTTTGAATGTGCCACAGTAATGATCATTTTATACCTCGAAAGTTTCGCATGCGAAATTAATTTTTAAATCATATCATTATTTCGCGTGCGAAACGCTTAAGGGTGTTGACACTTTAGGCATAGTACAATACATACTATGAAAAAGAAACAATTAGCACTTTTTAATGTAGTAGAGAAGATAGAGAACAGTACAGCTACGGTAACAGAACTTCGAATTCCTATATTTTCACCTGTACAAAAACTATCAGGAAATTCTGTAACTGCAAGAGAATTTAAAAGAAATGGGGGGATCAGAACGATAGAAACTTCATGGGGCAAAGTGGAGATACGTGGTCGCAAGCTTCTTACGCAAGTACACCGGGATTTGCTTGACTGTATATATACACATGCTTCTAAAGTACTTCCTTTACCTACAGAAGAGGTTGTCCTTGTCTTTTCTCAAACAAAAATTCTTAAAGAATATAGTAGAGACAGTAAAAGTGTCCATTGGGAAAATCAAACAAAATGGTTAAAAGAAAAAATTAAAGAGATTCGCGACATTACTGTCAACTATGTTGACACAAAAGGAAATTCTTTTGACTTTAACTTGATTTCACATCTTGATTATTTAGAAGAACACAAAGCATATTCCATTACTTTGGATAACAGATATTTAAAGTTTTATGAAAGAGAATTATCTATTAATTACAAAAAAGAACTCAATAAGTTGTTGCAAGTTGATTCTGCTTTGATTAAAGCGATCATTCGTTGGTTTTTTACACATAAAAAAGAATCTAGATTTAAATTAATGACTGTATTGGAAGCCTTAGGATTTCCGATAGACTCACCAAAATCATTACAGGTATGTAAAAGAGAAATTAAAAGTAGAGTAGGGGAGTTACAATCTTTTGGAATTGATTATGATCCTAAAGATGAAATGTTCTATTATATGGGTAATAATTCAATTGGTTTTATACCTTCATTATTTAATCAAAATAATCAACTATTAGAAACATCATCTGAAATAAATAAAAAACTGTTAAAAGATATGATAGGAGAATCAATAAGTTTAGAAGGAGAGAAAAGTATTGTAAACTCTATTTCATATGAAAGTGAAGGTGCTTTAATATGTGCAGCATATATTGAAACAGAGAATAATAAAAATTTTCGTATAAAAAATAAAGAAGATCTTTCAGAAGAAGATTTTGAATTGGAAGTAATATTATACTTAGAGTCTATTCTTTATAAAGAGTAACGTAGTAATTACTCTTTATATAAGAGACTTAGAACTCTTATATAAAGAATCTTTATATCTTAGTAGACATCTAATATAACGTCCATAAAGCTCTAAAATAACTTCTTTTTCCCTCCAATATTACTTCCTCTCTCTCTAATATAACGTCTATAAACCCCTAATATTACTTCCACTTTTTCTATATAATACTCTAAAATTACTTCCACTTTAAAATAATTTTTTTTGGAAAAGTATAATTATTTGTTTAATATACAGCATGTATAGACTATTTTTGGAGTAAGGAGGCTTAAAAAAACATAATTCCAAATATTTTTATATGGATACCTCTAAAATAACTTCCATGCACTCTAATGTTACTTCCCCTATTGGAGAACTCTCTACTCTAAAATAACTTCTCCTAGAAAGAGAATAACCTCTAAAATAACTTCCTATGTACTCTAAAATAACTTCCTATGTACTCTAAAATAACTTCCTCTTCTAGTATGAACATTCTATTTAGGACGGCTTGAAGTTTATGATAAATAGTGATACACTTTATAAAATTTATAAAGGTATAAATAATAATGGAATATTCAATTGCTAATCAAGATTATGAAAGAGCTATTCTCAGCAGTATTATTTTTGATCCTGAAACAATGGAGGATATACAAGAAGCCGGACTGAGCAGTGCAGACTTCTACCATCCGTTTCATCAAAAACTTTTTATAGCTCTTGTATACTTATATGAGCATAGTGCTATAGAAGAGAATATCATCAAACAACATATGGGTAAAGATTTTGACGAAATAGCTATGTTAGATGTACTTTCATCCTTGGCGGTAAGTAATACTGAGATATATATAGATAAAATTAAAGAGTATTCACAGTTGAGGGAGTTTAAAAAACTTGCCTATAATATTCTTCAAAAAGTAGAGGAAGAAAATAGTTTAGAAGAAACATTGCATCTTGTGCATGATAGATTAGAAAGAGTAGAAGAGGGGAAGCGGGATCTTTTTAATATGCTCCCATTAGATCAGATAAAAGCAGAAGAAGCAGAATTTATTTGTAAACGTTGGCTACCTTTTCCAAAGTATACAGTTTCATTGGTTACTGCGGGAGGAGGAGTAGGGAAGTCTTTTTTACTCTTACAGGCAGCTATGCGTATGATACGTGATGAAAAGCTTAAAGTTTTTATGTGGCTAAGTGAAGATGCTTTGGCACTTTCCAAATATCGTGCAGAGATGATTGCTTCATATATTTTAGAGTCAACAATAGAGGTATTTTCTAAAAATCTTCATATTGCTGGAGCAGATTCGGAAACAATACATTTTTTGGAAGAGAGTAGAGTAGGGGTTAGTATTAATTCTAAATTTTATCAGTTTAAACGTATGCTCAAAGAGTATGATGTGATCATACTTGATCCGCTTATTGCTATGTTTGGTGCAGATGAAAATAACAATGCGCATGCTCGAAAATTTATCAATCTTTTTACACGATGGGCAACAAAAGAAAAGAAGACGATCATTTTTATTCATCATGGGACAAAAAATTCCAGTCAGAGTAGGGGCGCAAGTGCTTTTGTAGATGCCGTACGTCTTGTGTATAGAGTGGAAGTGATCAAAAATGATAAAGGTGAAATAGAAGATGATGATAAACGATGGATTATTTTGGATAAAGATAATAATGGAGCAAAAAAATATTTAGGTTCCACAAAAGTAAAACGTCAAGTTTTTTCTAAAAAAAAGAGTGTGATAGAAATTGAATATGAATAGAAGTGATCATGAGATGTTACTCCCTTCTTTAAAGTAATGGAAAATAGAATTAGGTGGGACAGCTTAATACATAAACCCAAACAACCACAACGGTATTTTATTGCCAAAACCTATTTCTATGTCATCTGCTGCGATGTATGCATCCTCAATATCTTTAACCTGATTGAAAGATTTGCCTTTTCCTCCAACCTCTACAGTATATTTACCATCGATAAGGAAATCTCCTTCATTTGCTAAGAATAATCGTTCATCTATGAGTTTAGGCTTATTGTAATCGGCACTTTTTATTTGATTGACGAAAAAAGCTTCTCTTTGCGTACCTTGGTCGGAATTGTGTGCAATGGCATGCATAAGGTTGGTATTGTACATAAAGAGTTTATCAGGCTTGGATATTACTCCATATCCTCTGGCTTTCTGATTGACAGCGTTTATCAAACTCCCTAACTCTAAATAGTGTAAATACTCCAAAAGTGTAGGGCGAGATACATCAACAGAGGTTGCCAGTTTTGAAATATTTGGTTTGACAGGTACAGAAGTACTGAGCAGATAGACCAATTTTTTTATTTTGTCTATTTGCGCATGCTTAATATTGGTAACATAAGGCATATCTACTTCGAGTATCTGATTAATGATACCTATAAGATGATGTGTATAGCTTTTCTTATGCTCTACCATAAAGGGGTAACATCCATCTATGAGATATGCTTTAAAATGTGCCAAAGGCTTCATATCCTCTATAATATGACTTGCTATAGCTACATGATCACTTAGTATCTCTTCTAAACTATAGGATGTAAATTTACCAATATGTTTAAAGAGCAAATACTCACGAAAAGAGAGGTTTGCCAAACGGTACGGTATGACTCTTCGACTTAAATCTGCCTGTTGTTTACTTATCTGGATCATAGAAGAGCCAGAAATAATCAGTTTGAGTTTACTGGAATCATAGAGGCTTTTGATATGTGTTGACCATTCATTGTATTTATGTATCTCATCTATGTAGAGTACTTCGCCACCAAGTTTTTCAAACTCCATCGCAAATTCATAGAGTGAAATATTTTTAAAATAAGGGTTATCTACAGAGATATAAAGTGCAGAAGTATTATTTTTATAATGTGCTTTAAGATGCTGGAGTATCATTGTGGTCTTACCCACACCTCTTTGCCCCGTAATAAGCAAAGAGCGTGTATCCCAATCTATCTCGTTATAAAGATACCGCGTATGTTGATAAGGGATACTTTCTATCATTCTTTGTTGTTCTTGAAAAAAAAGTGTAAAATCTATCATCTAAAGCCTTCTTTATTTGTTAAATGTATTTTACACTTTTTTTTAATTTTTGTAAAGTTGAACTTCCATAAAAGAATATTTTGGCGAATAGTTAACTATATCTTTAGCTGAAATAGGAGAGAGAGGGGGACACTTTGGAGTATTTACATAAGTATGTTATATTTCTCGATAAATATTTACAGGAAACTTCAATGAAAAAAGCACAGATCATTCACTTTATCATGCTCTGCCTGGCACTGGCACTAACAAGCACTTTACTCCCTTTAGGCTGGTTTGCAGCTTTTTGGTTGTATTTTGGATTTCTCTATGCTTTGGTATGGTTCATCAATCATAAACAAGAGCATAAATGGGTACAGTTTATAACAGATCTATTTTAAAAAAGAAGAGTATAAAATCACCATTTTATTTATCTAAAAACAGGTACGATAAAAGAGGTTTTTTCTTGGCGAAATTCGCCTATTTCGCTATAATAAAGTATTACATAATAAGGAGTAAAATCATGATGTTTCAATATATTACATTGGGTGTTATCGGATCAGTTCTTGCCATCATTTATGGATTGTCTGTTTGGTTGGAAAAAGATTGTGAAAGAATGGAGAGAGAGTTAAAGGGTTAGTCTTTACTCTCTCTTTTGTTAAATATAAATAACGTTTTAATACCCCTCAGGGAAGAATCTATCCTCAATGGCATCCATGATTGGCTCTATGCTTTTAAGTTGCTTTCTGGAATAGGCTGATGTAGCACGGTTTTGTGCCTCTTCATAACCAAGGAGCCACTCTTTCATATATCCTTTATTGGTTTGATTGACCGGTAATGCCAAAGCTCTATCTTTGTTCTGTGTGACTTTCTTCACCAACTTATCGATTGTTTGCATATTGTGCACCTCTTCACAATCTTTTTGTGTCATTCCGGCAGTACATCCGTTGGCGATGGCATTTTTTGCAAAATAGTCCACATCATTGGGTGCAGGGATCGCTGCATTGATCTTGCTGGCAACATTCTCTATGGATGCGATAGGGGCACATCCGCTTAAAAGTATCATACCGCTCATAAGTCCCAGGGTTATATGTTTTTTCATTGTTTTCCTTTGTTTAAAATTGATCATGTATCTGGCTGTAAGGCACATGCTGTTTGCCAAGGATACGTTTTGCTTTGCGTAGTACCCTGTTGGCTTTTCTTCTGAGTCTCTCATAGACCGCTTCACACTCATGCTGTGTTCTGTAGGTCAGGAACATATACGCCTCTTTGGGTCTCTCTTCAGGCTCTATAAATCCGTAGTAGATATCTCTGGTTGCCCTCTTCTGGGTCGTACCGCATCTGGTAAAGAGATTCCATCGATAATGTGCATAGTGTGCTGCAGTATCTCTTTTAATGCTAAGGCTCTTTCCGTAACTTGATTTCAAACTTGCTATATCTTGAGCGTATTGTTTTTGCATACACATACGCATAGCATCATTCCTGGTCGATCTGTCCCTGATGTTCATTGTGGCAAATCTGCAGTAGGCTGCACGGTTATTACCGCTGCGTACAATGGCTTCTCTGTTTTGTTTGTCCCTGTTTACTTCTGACTGTAAGAGTTTGAGTATCCTCTCTTTTGCAGCTTTATACCCCGGAGCATCTTTTTGTATCTTTAACGGGGTGATCATAAAGCCGTTGGACCACTCTTTGTTTTTGGTATTGAGTGTCTTGCTCTGCAGTGTATTGGGCAGGGCTCCTGATTGGGAAGCACACCCGTTCAAGAGAGCCAGGATACCAAAAAGCAACAGGGTGTGAACCATGGTTTTTTGCATAGTATTCTCCTTTTGAATATTTATACTCTACTATAATGCAATGTAGATATACAGATTGTATTGGAATATTACAATAGATAGACTTACAGATACCAATAACTGTTAGGAAATCTATGACATCACTTTCCAAAGAAGATTTTTACAAACTTGTCGGCAAAAATGTGGCAAGACTACGCAAAGAAAAAGGTATGTCCCAAATGAAGCTCTCTTTGGAGATGGGATATGAGTCTGTCTCTGTTGTCTCCAGTGCAGAAGTATGTTACAGGGGCAAGCATTTCAGTTTAGGCAATCTCTATCAGATCTCAAATATCTTAGAGGTGGATATTTGTGATTTTTTTATAGAGAATGAGAATGAAGAGGGTGAAAGAAGTTTTTAGAATAGATGTGAATGTAGCAATCCGAAGGTTTAGGTTCTTTTGATTTTTTGGGATACCTTACATATCAAAATTATATGGAATATTTTATTTGATTATTGGTGTTTTTTAGAGATGTGAAAGAGAAGATTGAAAAAAATTCTCTTACGCAAATTGCTTGGGGAAAAGATGAGAATGAGGCTATTGGACATGAGGAAAATGAGTCTGAAAATGAGCTTGAATGGTTCTTTAGATACCGTGGAAAATAGTATTGTTGTTGGGGTATATATAATGTATCCCTACGCGTGTAATTAAATATCGCATGTGAATTTAATTCATGTGCAAAATTTAATATATCGTGTGAATTTAATTCATGTCGCATATTTAATTACACATATATATAAATTATTAATACTGGGAGGTTGTCTGTGACTGATTTTTTTTGGTTTGTTTACAGAAACGATCATCTATCAGTTCATATACAGGAATAAAGTCCACAAAGTATTGATTTATAAAACACCGTATGAGGTATTTTTGAAGAATTCGCTAAGGAATTAACTGCCTAAGTTGGAGGTGAATTGCACTTATGATTTGAATATGTTTATCTGGTAAGACATTTTTAAATACATCATAGAATTAACATAAAGGCATTAAAAATACAAAAACTAACATATGATAATAGAATAAACATTACTTTTAAATTAAAATGCTTATACTCGCATTTTAAGTATAGTTATTGTTTAAAAGCTGATTAGCTCTAACGGGATTAAATAAAATATCAAAAGTTCTCGGAAGAAATAATCCTGTTATGGCAAAAGACCTCTTCTTGGTTACCCAAGATGAAAATGGCCAATACTGAGACGGTGACGGAAAAAAAGTAGAGGTAGACAGCAAGGGGGCATATCCTTCAAGAAGGAAAGCCTGTTAAGGTGTCCACTGCTGTGAAGAAGCATGGGGTGCTTGGTGCAGCTGATGCAAAGGCTTGGGGAGGAATTACATCAAGAACAGATAAAGTACTAGATGCTCTTAGATCAGTGTTTCCTAATATTGACAATAATTTCATTGATGATTCCACCAACAACAACCAAAACAGTGCCAACGGCAAGAATAAGACCCATAGCCATGAAAATCTTAATAACAAAATCAATTATAATAATACTCCTCTAAGTAGTGATACAGGATGTATAACACAAAAACAGCAAAGACTAAAGTTTGATGGAAACCCAGTTATACTTTTCTGTTTAGTTTCAAAATATGATAATATCTAAATTCATACTTTATCTATTTACTATTTTTAGAACTATTATAAGACAACTGGTTCTAAAATATGCTAAAATATAAATTATGAGTTTAGAAAAAGAGTTAAAATTAAAACAACTGTATCAATTGTTACCAGAGGGTGTTATCGCACCAAGTAGCTGGCTCTCTGCCAATGGTTATTCTGCACAACTACTGTACATGTATGTAAAAAACGGATGGCTGATAAAACTTGAAAGAGGAGCCTATATACGACCTGCATCCATACTTGAATGGCAGGGAGCTGTACTAGGACTTCAGAAACTTGCAGAATTGCCTTTTTATGTAGGGGGACTTTCTGCACTGAATTTATTGGGATATGCCCACTACCTGCCTATAGGGAAAGAGAAGACCATCGCTCTGTATGGAAAGAAAAATCCTCCTATATGGATAAAGCAGATCGAATCACTTTCATTCACCTTTCATAAGAAACCTCTCTTTGGAGATCTGGGATTAAAGAAGCAGAGTAGCTCTATACGAGACTGGCAGATAACCATATCTTCACCCGAAAGAGCCATACTGGAGCTTCTGTATCAGGTAGATGATCAAGGTATCACTTTTCAGTTTGTGTCAGAAATATTTGAGTCCCTAACAACATTAAGTCCAAGACTTCTCAATGAACTACTTCAAAACTGTAACAACAGAAAAGTAAAACGACTGTTCCTTTTCTTTACAAACCACTATAACTTCCCCTGGGCTAAGCACATCAGTAAAGAGTTGGATCTAGGAGCAGGAAAATTACAGATAGTCAAAGATGGAAATTATAATAAAACCTATATGATCACAGTACCAAAGGAATTTAATGCTTGATAGTTCAAATATTTACTATAAACAGGTGCAGCTACTTTTAGAAGTGCTGCCTTTCATTGACAATGAATCCTGCTTTGCACTCAAAGGTGGTACAGCTATCAATATGTTTGTCAGAGATATGCCAAGACTCTCTGTAGACATTGACTTGATGTATTTACCTATCAAAGACAGAACAAGCAGTCTAAAGCATATTGCAGACTCACTTGAACGTATTGCACAGGAAACTGAAAAAGGTCTCAGAGGTTCAAAGGTGTACCGACTGGAGCAAAGAGGAGATGGAACACTCTCTAAGTTACAAGTTGAAAGAGATGTTATACGTATCAAAATAGAAACATCGCCAGTGATGAGAGGTACTGTAAAAGAACCGGCAGTAAAAATGGTCAGTCCCAAAGTTGAAGAAGCATTTGGTTTTGCTGAAACACTCGTTGTCAATTACGATGATCTTTATGCCGGGAAGATATGTGCAGCACTTGACCGTCAGCATCCAAGAGACTTTTTTGATGTGAGAGGAGTGCTTGATAATGAAGGTATTAGTGATTCACTTATGGATGTATTTATTGTATATCTTATCAGTTCCTCTCAACCTATATCAAAACTGTTACAACCCAACCTCATTGACATCAGCCATACCTTTGAAGAACAGTTTGTTGGTATGACCACAGAACCCATAGAGCTAAAACTTTTAACAGATACAAGAGAAGAACTGATAAAACTATTGCACCAGAAATTAACGCAGAAACATAAAGCATTCTTACTTGGA
>Ga0256828_1001412_pt1 | contig 14997 bp, 14 predicted proteins | sample CV88metaG_FD_185993 | JGI IMG/M metagenome (GOLD analysis project Ga0256828, IMG submission 185993) | Hydrothermal vent microbial communities from East Pacific Rise, Pacific Ocean - CV88 | ecosystem: Environmental > Aquatic > Marine > Hydrothermal vents | place: Pacific Ocean: East Pacific Rise...
TAAACCAACAAGTCTTTCCATTCACAACAAGTTGGTTAATTGAGTTTCCGTTTATTTTAACCTTTCCAGAACTGTTTGGAATGGTTGTTCCATTGACAACAAGTTTCATTTAAACTCCTTAAGCATTAGAACCATCATTGGTGATATAAACAGTATCTCCATCAACTCTCATTTTAACTGTTCCACCCTTTGAAGATTGAGCATAATCATCATATTCTACAAGTTTTGAAACGCTAACAGACACATCATCATCCGTTAATTTAGCCACGTGAATTTCATCAAATTCAGCATTTTGTAACATATCATTGATAAAATCACTCAAATCATCATTGATGAATGTTTCCATTTGACTTGCGAAAGCCTTTAGAGAACTCATCACAGCCTTTGGACCTCTATTTAGATAATATCCAGTTAATGGAGTATCTGAACTTGGATCATCAACTCCCTCATAATACCACCACTGTGAACCAGCTGTGTCTTCATTTTCTTGTGTTTCGTCAGGAGCATTAGCTCCTAAATCAGCTACGAAATCTGCCATTTATTCTCCTTTAGAATAGTATATCCCAAATTAATGTAATTTGTAGGTTTCTTGTTTTTACAATAACTGGATGAGTGATTCTACTGAACATAATATCATTTTCATCTGTTAATCCCATTTCAAGAATAAATTGTTGGTCTTTGTCTTCAGGAACTAATTCATCTTTCTCAAGAACAACTTCATATCTAATTCCTGGTCTTGTGTCTGGATCAATATCAGAACCCTTTCCAATTTTTGTTAGATTTTCTTGATAAATTCTCTTTTCATCAAATTTTCTATAAAGTTCAGTGTCGCTTTCTGCTGGAGCTGGAACATTTATCAGTTCAGAAGTAGTTGAGTCTTCATCTCTTCCAAGGTCTCCGAATACTACTTTATATATAGCTCCTTCACCAAACATAACATTTCTCATAATTTCTCTTGCATCATTGAGAACTAAGTTTTGTTTATGGAGAACAACTCCGTCTAAATAATTTCCATTTTCATCATACCCTCTTCCAACAAGAGTAACGACTCCCTTTACACCAGAGTCAAACCCATCTTCAAAAGACAGGTTTTGAGATAAACTCACATCTTTTTCAACTATGGGTTTTGTAGTTTCTCTAATATTCATATTTTTCCTTTTATTAGATTATTTAACTTATTTATAGTCTTTAATCGACATAATAATCATAATTATCTTCGTTTATATCTTTAAAATAAACAACAAACACATCTCCATCATCGTTTTCAATAGTGACGTGATCCATTAATTCGGTTAATTGAGCATTTCTAACAGTACAATAGTTTTCATTGCTATTATCAACAACTGTTCCATCTGAGTTATTCACGACAGTTTTAGAATATACTGTACAGTGTTCTTTAAATTCCCAGTTATCAATGCAATAAACATAATTTCTATCATCTATCAAACTATAATTATCAACAACCTTTCCATCAGAGTTATCGACATTTTTATAAACAGTGTTATTAACAAGATGATGTATAATCTCACAAGAGTCCCAATGGTCTTTTTTAATATCAACCAAGTATTCATCTTCTCTTGGATATTGATTTATTTCATCAAACGAATATGTTAATGGAGTATCGACAGTTTCAACCTCATTCAACACATCATTATTTACCTTTCTGATATTTCCTTCGTTTCCAATAACTGAATAACAAGTATTATCAACAACTGAACCGAATTTAGAAAAAAGTTCTCTACAATCTTTGTAAAAATAAATGTATCTATAATCCTCTTCAGGCTCATAGTCATAATATTGCCACCATTTAAATTTAAGAGCTAAATCATCTTCTGGATCATATTTATAATCCTCAGAAATTGGAACTTCGGCAAAAATGTCTTTTATTTTCGTTAGAGCCATAGTTCTTGATTCAAGAAGTTCCTCAATCAAAATTTCAACATCAGCTGTAAATAAACCTTTAAAACTTCTTTCAAAGATGTGTAAAATAAATCTCAATGTTAATAATCTATCGCTTATAGAACTACTCAAAAATGGATCTGTTAGATAATCTTCTTCGCTAAAGTCTTCATTAGCATTTATAGGAGTTGTGAGATAATATGTATCTATTAGCCCCAGACTGCTATCTATAATTCCAGCATCTCCAACATCAGAGTTTGAAGTATCGTAAAGAATGCTTTCATATTTCAATTCTTTATTAAATGTCGTAATATCTGGGTCGTAAACATTATGTTGCATCTTACATTCAGCTCTAACATTCTTATGTCCGTCATCGTAATAAACGACATCTATACCATCAATGAAATATTCTTCAGTTTCTGAAACAATTGAGATAGAAAGTTCTTCAGTTTCGTAATTTACTTTAATGTTATATTGTGCGTTATAATAAAAACTTATATCAAAAAATGGTTCTTCTCCTTCAATAGTAGCTTGAACGCTATTTCCATCAATTGTAACTGTTTCTCCATTTATTTCGAAGTCAATCACATTCTCGATAGAAACAGAAGAGCCGTTATCCAACCATAAAACACTTATATTGCTCCAATCTGTAACTCTGTTGGATAAGGTATCATTAAACTTCTTAAACAACTTCTCGTCAATCTCTGGAGCTTCAGACTCTTTTGAATCCACAACAAACGAATAATCATCATTTATTGAAGTAAATTCTGTTTTCAAATATTGATTGTTCTCAGGAGTATAATCAAAATCAATAATTGTATATGTGATAGAGTCTTCTGGTGTTGTAATTGTTCTTTCAGTTACTGTTAAAAAAGTTTCTCTTTGTACTTTATCTTTGACTTCTATTTCTATTCCGTCTATATTATATTGATAAACGGTTATTTCTAAATCGCTACCGTAAACATTTTCACTATATTGATTATAAGGATTCGTCAATTCAGGAATTGATACTTCTTTTATTTTTAAATCGTCTCTATATAATATATAGAGATTATCTTTTATTTCTACTCTTTCTCTTTTATTAAAATTTTCATATGAAATAATTCCATCTTCATATTTTATAAAAACAGCATTTTCTTTAGAAAACTGCTCTTGTCCAATGACTCTACCAATTGTGTCAAGTTTTGAAATAGTGACTAAAGATTTTGATACTCCGTTGATTGTTGTTTTATTCTCTACTTCAACAGTTGATAATCGAGTATATGCATTTGTTGTGAATGTTTTAACCACTTCAGTTTCGCTTCCGTCTGGATTCTTATAAATTGTTACTTCTCTATCTATAATATTACCATTTTCAGCAGTAGTGAGATGAGTTGATTCAGTCTTGTATTTAAACGAATTGATGATATTGTATCCATTAACATACGCATCCCAATTAGAAATATCAGAGCATATCAATTCTTTCAAACTTGTCATATCATCATTTGTATCTAATTCTTCAGCAACTTCTGGAGTTAGAAGTTTATCTAAAATATCAGTATCGTAATTATCCCAATCAATGTCTAATAATTCAAGCTCTTCTCCTGCAGTTTCAACTGAAACATCGTATCCAAAGAATTTCAAAATATATTCTATGTCTCTTGTAGTTCCTTTACTTCTATAAAGATATTTGACATATTCAACCCTACTAAGATTAAACACTTCAATACCATTATATTGTTGTACTGGAAGCATTTCTTGAAGAAGAAGTCTTCCTCTGAGTCTTAATTCGCTAAGAGATAATTCTTCCTCTGGTTTTTCTAATAGATCTTTAAAATCTCTATCCAACCATTGGAAACCATCCCAAGCTTCCATAAGTCTTTGTTGGGTATCATAATTTCCAACAACTATATTGAGATTATCTACAATTTGTTCAATAAACTTTTCCCAATTTAGCTCTGTTAATATATTCTGAAGAGTTGGATATTCAACACCGTTTTGGACAACTGGTCTATTCATCAGAATATCGTAAAATTCATCCCAATCTAAGAAACTATAATATAGTCTATTGGGAACGAAAAACATATAACCAGAACTATAATCAAGAATATCAAAGAAAACATAAAGATTTTCTGGATTGTCTCTGAATAACATATCATTAGACAAACTATCAAGTTTGTCTTTGAATATTTTCAGATAATAATTTGTAATAGGTATTTCCATTATAATTCCTTATAAAATTTCAAGATGATAGTCTTCATCCTTCAGTTGTAAATATTCATATTCTTTCAAATCATATAGTTCTACTGAATTTTCATTTGGATAAACGAACGAAATTATCTTTTCACCCTCGTATTCAATCTTTGAAATTTCCGCTAAAATATCACCGAGTTCAACCTTATCAAAGAATTTCAGAGTATATTTTTCAACAATTTTTCTTACCTCTTCTCTAACATATGAAATTTTAGAAGCATCAAATAATTTTACTGTTGCGTCAAATTTTAAATCTACAGGCTTTGCAGGGACAAAATAGAGCTGCACTCCAGACATTTTATAGAAGTTAATATATTCATCAACCTTTTCAGACTCATATTCGGTCAATTTGTGTACATCGTTTGAGAGAGTATCGCTATGGATGTAAAAAATAAATTTATTCGTTATATCTTTACTAAAGATAGAAATGTCTTTAAAGAGAGGATAAGCTAAAAGAATAAATTTATAATCCTCATCAGTAACAGCTCTTCTCATTGTTCTATAATAGAATATTGGGAGATAAGAAAGTTTTTGCAAAGAATCGCAAGAATAACCAAGCGTTGAAACCTCTTTAAAAACGAATTGTCCGTCAATGAACAGATCTATTTTCGATTCATCGAATGAGTCTTTTTTACCATCTGTTTCAACCCAAATAACTTCATAAACATCATTCGCATCAACACTAACTCCATATAAAGAACGATAATCATAAACATAGAGAGAAGACACTGTATTACTATCGCTAAAATCAACAACAACATCTTTTATAATAAAATCTTCTAAATCTCTAGACATTTTACTTTCTTTTTGGTTGATGTATAATTTTACTTCTTCGTTATCTATAGAAAGTAATTCTTCTGGATACAATAAAACATTTACCAAACTCTCGTCGTCATCAAAATTGAATCCTCCAGAGTATGATTTTCTCTTTCCAATTGCGAATAAAAGTTCATCATCTCTTTCAACAGAAGAAGATTCTCCTATAAAGATAATGTCTTCTCCGTTATATGAACCAACAACATCTCCATAGTTCATTGTTATAGTTTGTGGATTTACTCCGCTGGCAAAATCTTTATATGTCATCTTTATTTTTGCGCATCCGTATCTATTAATTCTATAACCGAAAGATTTCGCTAAAAAATATTTGTTATCTGGTTGTTGTGCTGTTTGAATAAAGTTTTCGTTTTTTACTTGGTTTATATAGAAAGCTTTTTTACTTAAAATTGATGCTAATTGTGAAGAGAAAAGCTCTAAGACAGGAGACTCCCCATCAACAAAATATGAACTTAATTCTGGTACATTTTTCAGCGTTTCTATTATTTCTTCTTTTACCACATCTTGTGTGAAAATTGTTGTTATCATTATTACTCCTTATATGCCATATCCATACCAAGAGTTTTGGTTACGCTTATTTCAGAACCACTCTTTGTATAAACAACTATTGTTAAAATATATGTTCCATTATCGTCATCTATGTCTATAGAACTTCTCGAAAAATCTATGTCTATATCTTTTATATAAGTTTGGATTGCTCTAATTACAGCATCAAAAACTATTTTTGCGTTTATAGAACTCGGTAATTCAAATAAATATTCCTCCAATTGGAGACCAAATTCCTCAAATTCTATGGAATCCTTTTTGGTTTGGAGCAATGTTTGTATATATTGCTCAATAACCTCTTCTTCCTTTTGAAGATATTTGGGTTCTGAAAGAGATATGTCTCTATAGAATGTATCATATGTTTGATTTGGAGACGTTATGTTTGTGTTTTCGTACATAATTTTCCTTTAGTTTATTTATACTTAATTTATAGAACTACAAGTCAGATGTCCTATCGTACTCTCAGAAGCTGAATGATTTTGAGATGAGATGTCTTTAGCATTAATATTATCACTAACTGTTGCGTTTCCTTTTAGATACCAACTTGGAGAAGTGATTGATATTGAATTTGATTCCTGTATCTTGTTAGGAACTTTTTGCAATTTCATATTTTTAATTGATTCAAATAGATTTCCTTCCGATGTTAAAAACATATTTTCTTTAGAAGTGATATGTATTTCCTTTCCTGTTGTTAATTCAAAATTTCTTCCAACCTCCAGAATATAATCATTTTCCACAACTTGTTTTAAATTGGCAGCAGTGTGCAAAATGACATCACCATTTTTATAAAAACTCAGTTTGCTTCCAGAAACATGCACCCAATCAACTTGTCCAGTTGCTTTATTTACCTTTTTCCAATTTCCGATTTCATCTATATCTATAATTGAATTCGGATAATCCTCTAGACCCGAAGAATTAATGGTTTTATTGACTGCTTTAAACGTACCAGATCCAGAAGAAGCCACAGCAACAGGTTGTTTTCTTTTTAGGGCAATATTTCCTAGAATTTTATCAAGAGAACCAATTGAGAGGTTCTCTTTTTTCAGGTCTCCTGCCATTGCTACTATTGAAGCTCCTGATTGTTTTGATACTTTATCAAGTTCTGTACTCTTTATCTTTTCTATATCATTTGAGTGTTTGTCCAAAGCATCAACAACACTTTGGGCATCAGATTCGCTTAATTCTTCTTTAAGTTTTTCTAATAATTCATTTTCATTACACATAATCTTTCCTTTAACACTCTTCGTTTAGTAGTTTTTCAATTTGTTGTTTCGTTCCAAGTAATCCGTTTTTAAGACTAGCCAAAGGATTGTTCTTGTCGCAAAAATCTGAATCAATCGTCAAAGAAGATATAAAATTGGCACTCGTTTCAGCTATCAGATTAGTATTAAAAACATCATTATTTCCGTTTAAATCGTCATCACAACCTTTAATATATTCTAATAAAATAGTGTATGCTTTTGATTTATCCTCAGAACTCAAATTTGTGTCTTCAAGAATTGTTCTAATAAGAGCTGATATATTTAGAAGACTTCTGTCTTTTGCTAATCCTAAAAAATACTCAAAGAATCCTCCATCCTTTCCAATAGTTGATAATTTTCCAGTTAATTCGTTAGATGTCAAATCAATGATTGGAGTTCCTAAAGATTTAACGATATCGTCCATAGCCTCTTTTATGTTATCAGAACTTAGCGCATCCTCTACTTTAAGAAGATAATAATCAGTATTTGCATCTATATATGAAAGAGCTCCGTCTATATAATCACCTATTGTTAAAGAAGTGCTTGGGACATCTCCCCAAGCACTTATAGCAGAAGATATCAAATCTCCCATTTTTTCTATTGCAATAGACACTCCTGAAATTATAAATGTCACCATACAGTAAAGAGTTGCCAATACTCCTACCACTATTGAATAAAAATCTCTCAGAATATCGACAAATCCAATTATAAGATTTTTTAATAGTTCAAAAGCTCCCCCGATAATCCCTATGATTAGTTTAAGAGAATACATCAACCCTTTAACTAAACACTTCAAAGATTGTAGAATTTCTTTTATGGACGATATAATAAAAGACCCTATAACAATATCCAGCGTATTCCCTTTTAAACCTTTTAAACTGTCCTTTAAAGAGGTAATTAAATCTTGAATATGACCCATAAGAGAAACGCTTTCTTTTCCAACAATTGCATTTAAAGAACTTGTTTGTTGTATTGCAGAAACTTCTGTGTTTCCGCTTGCTAAAATTGTTCTAATTACTTGTTCGTCATTGTTTGAACTTAAATCATTAAGGAGAAGTTCATAGTTGTCTGAATAATATTCAGGCATATGTTCAAAGAAATATCTAACATTAAACATATTTTCAGGAGTGAAGTTTTTTGTTAATTGTCTCATAGCCACAATTAATTCATCTAACTTAGATAAAAGAACCAAAGCTTGTCCTAAACTTTCTGAAGATAAAGAATCAATTCCTCTTATAATATCCTTTATTAAATTTACCTTAATGTAAATTGATTCAGGTAAATTATATTTTTGAGATATTCTATCAAACAGTTGGAATGTTCTCATTTCCAACATTACATTTAAAATCTCCTTATGGATATAATTATAATAATTTTTAAGAGCTTCTGTCTCTTCTTCTGTTAAATCTTTGTTATCCTCTTCAAATATTGTAGCATTTTCTCCTCTACAATATACTATTTTATTTCCATTCTTTATATAGTTCTTATCATAAAAAGATTCTCTCAATTCAACACTTGACTCTAAAGTTTTATAATGTTTAGTGTTCGGACCAAATACTCCATAATATTCTAAATCAGTTTTTTCATATGGTAATTGTTCCTTTTCGTATCTAAATTTAGCATTCATAGCTGTCGTGTTCAGATACTCGATTTCTTTGCATATAGACGCGAATAAGCCTCTATATGCCTCTAAAAGATTATCAAGCAAGGACTCTATCACCATAACCTCTAAATTGCTATTCTCTTCACCCATTAGCCTTTTATCAAGTTCTTCTAATAATGTTTCTTTATATTGAGAATCTTCTAATTGATTAATTTTTTCAGTTAAAATAAAAAACTCGTCTGTTGTTATATCTCCTTGTGAAATATAAATCATAAAATCTTCAACAGTCTTTGGGTCTTCTATTTTCACTCCATTAAAATAATCAATTATAGTTTGTTCTAACATTTTCATATTTAAAAATTTTTCATAATTACTAATATACATATAAGATATTTCTCTTGTCTTTTGGAAAAAATCATCTTCTTCTATACTACATTTATATATTCCAAAAACATTTAGAAACACCTCCGAAAAAGCATATTTTTGTAATTCTTCGTTATTCAAATAATTTTTCTCTTGGATTCCAAAAGTGTCTTCTATTTTTAGTAAAAGTTCTGTACAAAGAGTTCTATTCTTTTTATATATTGCATCAACGATAACATTGTTTCTATAAGTTACAATATCTGGAAAGAGATTATATCCTTCATAAAACTTATAGTTCAATTTTGAGTAATCACTTATTTCTTTTATTTGGTCTAAAGTCATTGTTTTTCCTTATCTCAGAGGGGAAGCGCTAAGGAATCCCTCAATTAATCCATTATATATATCTTTATTTGGAAATCTAACATATACCCAAGAACCAAGCGATGGGATAGATGTTTTATTCATACTTTCATGTAATATTGGATACCATGGAAGATGTTCTGCGTCTATTCCTTCTGTTATATTTGGAATAGACACCCTTACTCTCTGGTAATTGAGAGGATCTTTATTATCAACTATTTGTCCAATATGTTGTTTTTCTAACACGTTAATCCTTTTTAGACAATTTTATTTTTGTTTTAAATGTTTTATCCAGTGAGTAATTTAAACCTGTTATAATATATTTACCATTTAAAATAGAAGTAAATCCATTATAAGAAGAGTCTAAATCTAATTTTATGACGTCACCTATTCTAAGACTCCCATCAATGTTTGCAAAATCTAAAGTTATTGTGTTATTTTCGATTTCATACCATCTTTGATAATTGTGGAGAGGCATAAAATTATAATCATCAAAAGTATTTCCAAAATTAACGAGATAATCAATATAATTATCGTTATTATCCTCTTCAAAATTAGAATCAACAGTAAAATTCACAATGTCTTGTGGAATCCTTTCTCCGTCTATGAGTTTAAACTCCATCACTTTAGTTCCTGGTTTAAGAATTAGATCTTTATCTGCGTTTCCAACCATAATAGAAGTATTGTTAAAATTATAGTCTTTTATAATTAAAGACTCTTTTTTCTTAATCAATTCATTGTAACTTTTAAATAAAAACCCATCTCTCGTATATGCAATTAAAGAAGAATCTTCGTCGTCTTTTAATTTAGAATGCGTTATAAGCTCTCTTAAAAATTCATAATTTTTTTGGTATTGTATCCACACTTGTTTATCATCAGTCTCATCCAAACATTCAATTTTATCTTCTTCAATGCCCATATCTTTTACGACTTCTTTTATGACATTTACTGTCGTGTCGTCCTTTGAAAATATTCTAGATCTTAGATATCCCTCTCTATAGAATGGAAGACAATTTAGAGTTACTGTTGAGCTTTCCATATTGAATTGGATATTAGTTTCAATGGTTGTAAAAATAAACGGAACAGTCTTATCCTTAAAAACGAAATCTATGAATACTTTTAAGTTTTTATCTTTAAAAAACTCTAAATCTTTAGAATACCTTATATTAAACGATATAACGCAAGAAGGAAGAACCAACCCGATATCTTCAGTAATGGAAAATGAGCTAATATTTTCTTGACTAAAGTACATTGTTTGCTCTTTATTTTTTACAGCAACTTTAACTTCCATATTTCATCCTAAATTAAATTTTTAAGGTTTGTGTTTATTTTATTACAACCTTTGTCCTTGAATTCATCAAAAATAGAATAGAGAATAGATGGTTCAATATAATATATTCTACCCAAATCCCAATCGTCTGGGTCTATGATATTATTGAATAACGCCAAGAACCACCACAATTGCGGAGATTCGTATATTTCTCTAGATATTAAATCCAATCTATTTCTGTATTTACCATCAACACTAAAAAATGTTGTTTTTGGATATTTTTGTATATAACTCATAAACAAAGAATTACTCGGAAGTAAATCATTATACACTTCTAAATAATTATACAAACTAAATTTAGTGTTTGTCTTGGCTAAAATAGCCTCATCCACTTGCACATCTTCAAACTCATACCCCCAATCTATTTCTGGTTCATAAATCAATGTTTCCATTTTATTCCTTAATCAGTAGAAGATGGTTTATTATGTAAATTGATGAACCATCTTGAAATCTCAGAAGCTGATAATTTTCTAATTGGTCCCAAATTCATTGTAACTTCTATATATTCAGGACTCCCTCCATCATCAAACACTGCTGTTTTTATTCTATAATCAACACTCTTTATGATGAGCTTATCAGCTCTCAACCAATTTCCTATACTCACAGTAATCAACAATGGAGCAAGTTTATTATCAAATTCTCTCAAATTTTTTAATGCGTCTCTGCTTCCAGTTGTTATTGCTGAAAAAGAACTCATAGTACCTGATTTATCAGCAAATAAAGTTTTTAGAGAATCTGTAGGTTTGTACGACCACATTCCAGTACTGTCTATTTCTTGCATAGACATTTTATTTAAAAGAATCTTAGCATCTTTAAGTTGTCTGGTAATTATAAAGTTTAATGTTATATCTCCGTGGGAGTGAGCAATAGCTTTTTGAAATCCCATCCAAGGAGTTGCCTCTTCTCTAAATCCAGAAGCTATTTGTTTCGCATTGCTTGCTCCACTTTTTAGGCTTCTAACACCCTTTGCGATTGTATTGAATGTTGAAGATATATCAGATGCTGTATCAGCTATTTCGCTTCCCATAGAAGAAACCTCATTGATGATATCTCCAATTGTTTTATAATCAAGAGATCCGCTCATTCCAAATTCTTCGTCTTTATATAATGACACCAAACTTCCGAAAGGAGAGTGAATTATGAGTTCTTGGTTCGGATATTTTTCCAATATATAATCTTGTATTCCTGTTACTTTCATATTTCCTCCTATAATGCACCAATTAATGCTGGTCTCTTACTAAAAGGAGACTCTTGATGATAAGTGTTGTTGATTGTCGTTAGAGCGGTGCTCGGAGCACTTACTTGTGTTGTATTTTGCTCTACGCTTTGAGTTTGTCTCATTTGTTGTATATTTTTAACAGGTATTTGAGAATCTCCAGCCTTTGGAATCACATTTATTTTTGTTTTTCCGCTTATGTTCTTTGAAGTATTTAAAGGTTGTGATTTTAAAACACTATTTAATTTTTTCTCTTCTTTTATATCTTCTTTAATAACATCATTTATATAATTATCGTTATCGTAAAGGTTTTTGTTTTTTGGAATAGGAGATGTTAATAAAGTTTCTACGCTCTTGACACTTAACTTAGAGACCTTTAAGTCACTTAAGAACGATTCATCAGCCATTGAAAGATTTCCATCTTTATCAACATTGAGTTTTCCATTTTTGATTTCACTTGCTAAAAATTCTCTGGTTTTTTGGTCCATCTTTTTTAGTTTCTGTAAAGTTTGTGTTGTTTCTTTACTCCAATCATCATATCTTAGAAGAGCATCGATGCCTTTTTTACTCAAGCAATAAACAACTGTCCAATCTTTTACGACACTGTCGCCAAAGAAATTATGTTCCACTACTCCGTTTTCTTCAAGTGTATTAAAAATGTCTTCACTATCATCATCTATGGAAAGATGATAAAGTCCATATCCTGCAGCACCAACTGCTAAAGCTCCTGCAATTCCCCATCCTATCGGGTTACTAGCCATCGCAGCAACAGCTTCTCCTCCAAATGATGATGCTAAAGCTCCAGCTCCAGATAAAAGAGTTTTTCCAGTTTTCATTATGGAACCAGCAGATTTTGCGACCTTTCCAATCTTTGAGGCGCTCTTACCATTCTTTACTACTCTTGTTGCTTTTGAAATGCTCTTTGATGGCTTGACTCTCCTAGAAGATTTCCTTGTTCTTTTGCCTCTTCTGGATTTCTTTGATTTAGTTTTTCTTTCAAACCCAATATCATCACCCAAGTCAGTTGAAGAATCTCCAAAAGAAATATTTTTTAATTCAGACAATATTTTTTCATTATATTCATTGTTTTCTTCTGAATCTTTTAGAAGAGTTTGTTCATTTTCTGCTATCTTTTCTGTTATGTTCTTATTTGTTATGAGAGTATCAACTTGTTTTTGTTCAAGTTGTTGTTGCTCTTCTTCTTTTTGTTGTCTTTTTAGTTTCTCATTTGTTGTTTCTCTTTTAGGTTCAACTTCAATGTTTTGTTTGCCAAGAGATTTTTCAGAGTGTCTTGCAATAACTCTTTCTTTTTCAACTTCAGATGGATTGGAAGTAGCCAATTCCATAAAATCTTGTCTTTTATAATTCTCTTGTAATTCTTTTTCAAGTTGTAGAATTTCTGCTTGTCTTGCTTCTTCAATAGCCTTTACATCGGCCTTCATCCCCTTAGTTCCGAATGTTTTAAGAGATTTTTCTACAAAATAAGACCCCAACCCATTAGAAACAGAACCAGCTTTTAAGTCTTTCAATCTCTTTTGTTTTTCGAATGTTTCACTAGAAAGTTGTTGTTTTTCAGCTTCAACTTCCTTTTCATCTTTTGTTTGGAGATTTTCTTTCATAGAGTTAAAAAGTTCTGTATTTTTTATTATCTCTTCTTTTAAAGCCTCTAACTCTTCTTCTGTTTTTTCCTCTTTTTTAGATAGATTCTTTTCTCTCTCTTCTTTATATTTTTTTATTTCCAAATCTGTTTGTTTTTGAAGAGTCTCGTTGATTGAATGTAACTCCCCATGAATATCTGGTTCTAATGGTTGTTTGTCTAATTTTTTTGACATCTAAATTCCTTTATTGTTCTTTATACTCTTCAATTATTCCTTCTAGATATATTAATTCATAATTTTGATAATCTGATAAGTTGATATTTTTATTTAGATATATTTCTAAATTCATCAAATATTTCAAGTCCATCTGTGGGAAGTATGTCCTTTAGTTCAATATCTATTGAAGTTTTTGTTTTGAAACCGCATTTACATTCAACATCGAATGGTTTTATAGATGGCTTCATTTCTCTTATAACATCTATCAATTCAACTATTTCTTTTGTTGTCAAAATATCTAAAATTGTTAGATTAAGTTCTAATCCTTCCATACCAATTTTTGATACGAATTCTTTGGATTTATCGGTTATAGGCTCCACTTCCATCATTGATGCCATTACAATATCCTCTTTTTCATATGGACTTTGTTCCGCAAATTCATCTACTTCTAAAAGGTCTTTTAACGATGGTCTCTTTAGAGTTACTTTAAAATCATTAAAATATATAGGAACTTCGCTTGGAACTTGGTTTTCATACTCGATATTATCAATCATAACATCAAATGTTATTTTATTTCCGCACTCTGGACAAATAACCGAATATGTCATTTTGTAGTCTGGACTTGTTAATATATTAACGAAATACATTAAGATGAATAAATCGTCTCTGTTTAAAATGGTTAATGGTTGAATATTGTCTTCTTTGTCGATCAGTCTAATAACTTCGCTCTTTCCATAATATTCTATGATAGCATTAGTATCCCACATTTTTATATTAGAACTAGCAATAGCTCTAAGTTCTTTAAACACAAATCCTCTTACTTCTATTTGTTTTAGATTGTAATCAACTCCTGAAATCAATTTAGGAGAAATAATCTTATAATTGAAAAATGTCATTTTTTATCCTTTTACTTTATATAGTATTTATATTTTGATAGATTTTGTTTATTCTCTCAATTGATTCATAAGATACCGTCTAACAGTCCTCTCGTTGTCTAGAAGCAAAGATCTCCTTTTGTGAATACCTTTGGTTGGATTAGTAATAAGAGAACAAATAAAGCAATTCTTATATTATTAGAAAATCTTATACTAAAAAATTAAAGCAAACTCAAGCTTTGAAAGATTAATTTTGCTCCTGTTATTCTCGTCTAAAATAATATATCTATAATATAAGGGATTAATTATTTTTAAAAATATTTTATTACAAGGATTGTAAAGTGTAGTTCTTCAAAAGACATTAGAATAAAAAGTAGAATTTTGCTCCTGTTATTCTCGTCTAAAATAATATATCTATAATATAAGGGATTAATTATTTTTAAAAATATTTTATTACAAGGATTGAAAGGTAGAGTTCTTCAAAGGACAGTAGAATAAAAAGTAAAATTTGCTCCTGTTATTCTCGTCTAAAATATAAACTTATTGGATGAAATAGATATAGTAATTGTAAAGAGTGTTCGCTCTGATTTGGAACGAGTATGCGTTTGTATGTGGTAGTGTAAGTCTAAGGGGGATTAAGACTCGTTTAAGAAAGGGGAGTTTAAGGTTCTCTTAAGAAAGAAC
>Ga0256828_1001413_pt1 | contig 14995 bp, 15 predicted proteins | sample CV88metaG_FD_185993 | JGI IMG/M metagenome (GOLD analysis project Ga0256828, IMG submission 185993) | Hydrothermal vent microbial communities from East Pacific Rise, Pacific Ocean - CV88 | ecosystem: Environmental > Aquatic > Marine > Hydrothermal vents | place: Pacific Ocean: East Pacific Rise...
TTTCAATATAAGGAAAAATATAATGAACAGACATATAAAAAAGATTTCAAATGGAACAATTGTAGGTAGTATGAGCGTATTGGTTATTGCAACTCTAACAGGGTGTGATGATGGAGGAGCAACAGCACAGCAACCTCAACAAGCTCCTGCTTCGACTCAACAGCAAAATATTGTAAAAGAGGGTGCAACTGTTACTATTGAAGAGACAAAAAATAAAGATAATAATAGCAGTAGCTATAAGATTATTGATGAAGTACCAAGTGTTACTACTCGTGTTATCTTGAAAGATTATGAGGGAAAAGAGAGAATTTTAACACAAGAGGAGATTGATAAACTAGTAAAAGAGGAGGAGGCAAAGGTAGATGCTGGTACTTCTAATCTTACTAAACCACCTGCAGAGGTGAGTCAATCTGGAGGTATGGGTTTAGCAGGTACACTTATGGCAAGTATGGCTGCAGGTATGGTTGGTTCAATGCTTATGAATAAGTTGATGAATAATAATAACTATCAACAAAATAGAAGAACAAGCTATAAATCACCAAGTACATATAGTCGTTCTCAGAGTAGTTTTAGTAAAGCAAGAGCTAATAATGCAGTGGCTAAAAGAGCAGGAAGTTCTATGAGAAAATCATCTTCAACAACTAGACGTTCAGGTTTTGGTTCAGCTAGAGGTACACGTAGCCGTTCAAGTTTTGGTGGTTGATTTATGAAATTGACACCAATAAAAGTTCCAGATAACGCTTTTCTCGAAAAGATAGGTTTTTTTTGGCACACAGACCCTGATAGTACTCCTTATGTAGCTAGTGAGATAGTAGATGTCTCTTCTGAAGAGGCAGATGCCTATTATGAAGCATCCAATGAACTGTATGAGATGTTTGCAGAGGCTGGTGAGTATGTGATAGAAAATGAGCTTTTTCATGAACTTGGTATCCCTTTTAATGTGATAGATGCAGTTAAGATGAGTTGGGATAATGATATTCATTGGCATCTCTATGGACGTTTTGATTTTGCAGGTGGGATTGATGGACAGCCGATTAAGCTTATAGAGTTTAATGCAGACACTCCAACAGCACTCTTTGAGACCTCTATCTTGCAATGGGCGATACTAAAAGCAAATAATATGGAAGAGTCTCATCAGTTCAATAATGTTTATGATGCTATAAAAGATAATTTTAAGCGTCTTATTATGATGGAGGATGATATTGCAGGTTTTGAAGAGCATTATGAGGGTTGGAAGATTCTATTCTCCTCTGTAAAAGATAATGAAGAGGAGGAGAGTACAGTTAAGCTTCTTCAAACTATCGCCAATGATGCAGGGTTTGTAACAGAGTTTGCCTATATGGAAGATGTTGAGTTTGATGCAGAGGAGGGAGTCTTTTATAAAGATGTCAACTATGAGTACTGGTTTAAGCTTTTCCCTTGGGAGGATATCGCTATAGAGGAGAGTGATTTAGCAATGCTTATGACTAAAATCATGGAGAATCAAAAGGCAATTTTCTTAAATCCTGCCTATACTCTTATGTTCCAATCAAAAGCGTTTATGAAGATTTTGTGGGACTTATACCCAAATCATCCTCTACTCTTAGAGACAAGCTTTGAGCCACTTCAAGGTATTGCACAGGTTGAAAAGAAAATCTTTGGACGAGAGGGTGCAAATACTGTTATTGTTGATGAGAATGAAAAGGTAATTGATGAGAGAGATGGTGAGTATGGTGAGTTTCCATCTATTTTCCAAGAGTATGTAGAGTTACCAAAAGATAGCAAAGGTGAAAGTTATCAAGCTGGTGTTTTCTTTGCCTATGAGGGTTGTGGACTTGGATTTAGACGTGGTGGTTTGATTTTGGATAACTACTCTAAGTTTGTGGGGCATCGTGTGGTGGTAGAGCAAGTATAGCCTCTTATACCTTCTCTTTTATAGAGGAGGTATAAGATGTGTTCTGTATGAATTGAGTTGAAATATAAGGCGTTGTGCCTCTATTTTCTCCATACCATTTGCAATTTTATATTTTATATTTTTATAACTTACCATAACAACAGTATAGTCATATCTATTTTTTATAAGTTGAAACTCTTTTATATTACTCCATGAATAGGTAGCTCTTTTAATTTTACTCTTTAGAGACTCTGTATATAATAGTTCATTTGTTGTTATTAGTATATCTACCCTTTTTAATAATATCCATGCTGTATAATATGTTAATATTATGCTGATTATTATCAAAATAGAGCTTATAATGATTATTATATTTAATGCCTGATTTAGAGTATGACCTTCTAAAATTAAATAAGAAACTATTAAAATAGTTACTATATCTATTGATATTAATAGTATTAAAAAAAGATAAAACCTATTTTTGATATAGGGGTTATATTTTGATGGTAAAAAGCTTATACTTAATCTACCATCTTTTTTTTCTATTATATAGTGTTTGTACTCTTTTCTTGATATAGCTCCTCTTCTCAATATACTTCACCTCTCCTTATAAAATTAAATTATATGTTCATTTATACTTAATTAATATTATACCTATATTGAGCCAAATTATCATCAGTTTTACTCAATTGGTGGATTATATTCTAATAAAATTGTATAATTACCAAAAAAAAACAGGAAAGATTATGGAATTAAAATTAGGAATCCCAAAAGGAAGTCTACAAGAGTCTACACTAAAGATATTTAAAGAGGCAGGATATAATATTAAAGTTAGAGATAGAAACTATTACCCAACAGTTGATGATAAAGAGCTTTCTTGTATGCTAATAAGAGCTCAAGAGATGGCTAGATATGTTGAGGGTGGTCAGCTTGATTGTGGGCTTACAGGATTAGATTGGATAAAAGAGAATCGTGCTGATATAGTAGAAGTTGCAGAGCTAACTTATGCAAAACAGAGTTTTAATCCTATTCAATGGGTTTTAGCTGTAAAAGAGGGTTCACCTTATACTTGTGCTAAAGATTTAGAGGGGAAAACAGTTGCAACAGAGGTTGTAAATCTTACAGAGGATTATTTTAAAGCACAAGGTGTTAATGTAAATGTTGAGTTTAGTTGGGGAACAACAGAGGTGAAAGTACCTGAATTAGCCGATGCTATTGTTGAGATAACAGAGACAGGTTCATCTCTTAGAGCTAATGATTTAAAAATTATAGATACTGTACTAGAGACAACTACACGATTTATTGCAAATAAAGAGGCATATAATGACCCACAAAAAAGACAAAAAATTGAGAGAATAGTAATGATGCTAAAATCTGTAATAGATGCTGTTCCAAAGGTCTGTTTAATGTTAAATGTTCCTAAAGATAGTTTAACAAAAATATTAGAGATACTTCCTAGTGAAAATCCGACTATTTCAGATTTAGCAAAGGGTGATTGGGTAGATATTATGGCAGTAGTAGATAGCTCTGATGTACGTTATCTTATTCCTCAACTCAAAGAAGAGGGTGCCAAATCTATTGTAGAGTTACCTATTAGTAAAATTATTGAATAAGTTATAACATTTTTATACATATTATAATATATTGTGTTGTATAATATTGCATACAAATATAAACATATTTGTATATAATTTTATAGGAGCGTTAAAAAATGAAAAAATTAGTTATTATAGTGACTCTTTTATCAGTCACATTACTTAATGCCATCACAGTTTATTATAATGGAGAGGGAGATGATATTGGTGAGTGGTCGATTAGACCAAATAGTCTTGCTACTGCCAATCTTACCGAGGTTTATGATGAGACATTACATAGTAGAGTAATGCAGTTTACAGACGGTGGAGTCTATTCACTTAGGATGCCTGGAGAGAATATTTTTTGGGTTAATACTACAGAGAGAATTTTATCTTTTGATATGAATCTTGATAGTGATTTTACCATAAGTGCTTTTGTTCAGACTCCAAATGGGCTTAGACAACTATTTTATAATAGACTAAATCTCAATGCAGGACATCATAATAATGTAGCTAATAGAAATATTATGTGTTCTATTGGACATCATAGAATGTTTAGAGTTGGAGCAGGTCATAGTGGTTGGGGAAATCATGCAGAATTTAGAAATAATAGAGATGGTTGGGTAAGAGTTACCGTTGACTTAGAGAGACAACTTCGGGATACAGAGCCAAATAACAGAGTTATTAGTGTTTTATCTTTGAGAATAACAGGAACAGCAGGAAGAATTGATAATGTAACTCTTGATGCACCTGATAATATATTTACTCATGGTACAAGAGCAAATGATTGGAGATTATCTCCAAATACTCCTGCTGGTGGAACAGTAGCAGTTGTGCAAGATGCTCAACGTGGTCATCAAGTAATAGAGTTTAATGGAGCAAATGGTTCAAATAGCTTTACTACAGGAGCTAGAACTGGTAATGGTCGTTGGAATGATAGAGGAAATGATGTTATTCAATGGAAAATGCAAACAGAAGACCCTTATAAGTTTATTGTTCATGTTAACACTAGAAATGGTCTTAGAGATTTAGTCTATAATGGTGGAAAGAGAAGAGATGTAGATGATAGATGGTGGTTACACTCAATGAGAGCAATAGAGGAGAGAGGTCTTGATGCGGCTCATAATGAGATTTATATAGGAATGAGTATAAGACGACATCTTGGTGATGCTTCTCCTGATAATAATAATGATGGAATTCCCGATTATGACTCAGGAACAGGTCCAACATGGCAGACATTTACTCGAAATCTTGCGACTGACCTTTTAGAGTTTGATAATGGAAATAGACTTTTATCTGTTAATGGAGTAACTGTTATTGGTACAAATACTTTTGAACACAACTCTCCAATGATTGCTAGTAGAATTAGAGTAGATGACATTCAACTATTTATGGCACCAGTTCCTACAGGAGCAGCTACACATTTAACTGCATGGAGACTTCGAGAGAATTCAGTAAGAATTGCATTTAGAGATAATAGTAATGGTGAGGTAGGATTTAGATTTATTAATGCTGATACAGGAGCAATAATAGGTAACCAACTTCCTGCTACAAATGGCGTAGGTGTTAATAGTATAGGTCAAATTAATGGGTTAACAGCAGGAACAGATTATAATGTTCAGGTTGAGACAATTTTTAATGATGGTAGAGATAATATTCGTAGTCTTCCATTAGCATTTAGAACACGAGGAGACGCACCAAATGTTAATAGCCATCCCGTGACTGATTTACATGCTTGGAGACGTAGAGAGACATCGGTTCGGATTTCATTTTTAGATAATAGTTTGGGTGAGATAGGCTTTAGATATATTAATGCTGATACAGGAGCTGTGATGGGAAATCAAGTTGCTGCGGTTAATGGAACAGGAACAGCAACGATAGGTCAAATTAATGGATTAACTGCTGGGACAACATATAGAGTCAGAGTAGAGACACTTTTTGCTAATGCTCAAAATAATAATATGAGTGCTGTACTTACTTTTAGAACTCGTGGTGCAGCACCTGTTGTTATCAGTCATCCTGCAACAGATTTACATTTTTGGAGACGTAGAGCAACTTCTGTTAGAATCTCATTTAGAGATAATAGTGAAGGTGAAATAGGATTTAGATATATAAATGCTAATACAGGGGCAGTGATGGGTAATCAAGTTAATGCAGTTAATGGAACAGGAACAGCAACTATAGGTCAGATTAATGGATTAACCCCAAATACTCAATATAGAGTTAGAGTAGAGACCCTTTTTGCTAATGCTCAAAATAATAATAGAAGTGCCATAATCACTTTTAGAACTCGTGCAAACTAGAGACTATTTATAGTCTCTTTTCATATGCTATTGTAACAACTACAGTTGCAATAGCAAATCCTCCATCATGTGCAATTGATAGAGATGAGCTAGAGATATTGTGAATAGCTTGTGCTTTTGCTGTAAGGTTGAAGTGTGGAGCACCTTTCTTATCTTTGTAGATTTGAATATCATGAAAGCATAATTCAGCACCAATTCCACATCCTAAAGCTTTAGCTATAGCCTCTTTTGCTCCCCAATATCCTGCAATACTTTCAGTACGGGTTGCAACCTTTTGCTCCTCTTCTGACAAAAATCTATCCAAAAATTTTTTTCCAAACTTATTTATAGATTTCTCTATTCTGCTAATAACTACAATATCTGTTCCTATTTTCATAAAGAAAGTTTATCAGATTTTTAGATAAAATATAGTAAAAAATTAAAAGAGTTTCATGATTGAGAATATATTTGCATTTATAGGTAGACCATTTGTTAATTTTATGAAGAGTATGGATAAGTTTGGAAGTTTTATTATATTTCAATTATCCCTTATTCCATTAATATTCAAGCGACCTTGGCGTATTAAACAGATTTTTGAACAGATGGAGATAATAGGGATTGGAACATTTGGGGTTGTCTTTTTAGTTGCGATGTTTACAGGTCTAGTTCAAGCAGTTCAACTATATCAAGGTTTTTCTAAATTTGGGGCAGAAAATTTTATGGGATTTACTATCTTTATCTCAACTGTTAGAGAGTTAGCTCCTATCTTTGCAGGGTTGATGCTGATATCACGTTCTATCTCCTCAATGGCAGCAGAGCTTGGAACAATGAGGGTAACAGAACAGATTGATGCTATTGAGACTTTGGCTGTAGACTCTAAAAAATATCTATTAATTCCCAGAATTATAGCAACTACATTAGCTTTACCTCTTTTGGTTATAGCATTTGATTTTATTACCAATATTAGTGCCTTTCTTATGGCATACTTGGCACTAGATATGAATCCTGTAGTATATGTGGAGACTATCAAACAGTTTATAGCATTTTCAGATATAGGAACAGGTATAATTAAAGGGTTTGTATATGGTTACTTGGTAGGAAGTATTGGAGCGTATGTAGGATATCACACAACAGGAGGAGCAAAAGGGGTAGGGGTATCAACCACCAAAGCTGTTGTATTGGCTTCGGTGACTATTTTTGTGGCAAACTTCTTTTTGTCTCAAATTTATCTAGTTTTGAATTGGTAGATTTGATTCTATCTCTAAATTAAACTTTTTTGTTATATTCCTAGTTCGGGTGTAAACACGCCGATTCCAAATATACCGATTGGCATATATGGAATTGACGGCTTTAGCCTCTCTATATTTGAGGGTTAAATAGAATTTTTATCTAAACCTAGAACGCTCTCCACCAAATTTAAATGTTCCTACTATACCCAAACTGTTTCCACTCGCTGTTTGGCTATGGTTGTTTTTTCTCTCATACTCAATAAATGTAGCACGGACACCAATAGAAAATGTATTTGCCATCTCATACTGTATCTGTGCGACTACTCCAAGTGCATTTTCAAACTCATAATTTATCTCATCGCTATCAAATCGTCCATCGAGTTCTGGTGAGATATGATAGGTCAATCCTCCTCCAAATTTCCAATTTTCTACCTTAAAAAAGCTCAAAGCTGTAAGTGGAATAGTATCCCATGAGACATCTCCATTATAAGCATCATCATCTTTAAACTTATATCCAATAAGAAGTTGATTTTCAATATGTGGAGCAATCTCTAGTGCCATACCAGCTTCAAAGTTAAACCCATCTCCTGCATCAATATGAACATCATTTGAATAATCATGCTCTATTGTTACTAGTTCATCACCTCCCGAGTCAAAAGCAAATTGGATAAGTGGTTTGATTCCTGATGCTTGTGTTAATGAGAGTGAACCTATTAATAGACCTGTAAAAATTTTTTTCATTGTAACTCCTTGTTTCTGATAGCTTTATACTTTATTATAACCAATTTTTTGTGTAGAAATTGTGATAAGTTGTTATTACATCCACTCAACAACTTTTGAAACTTCATTTGCGACAAAACATTTGATAGAGGTTTTTTCAGTTGGTTTAGATGGAACAACTGCCTTTTTAAAGCCTTGCATCTCTATCTCTTTAAGTCTTTGATTTAGTGCAGATACCTCTCTTATCTCACCTGTTAGGCTTACCTCTCCTAAAAATAGTGTTTTGGCACTAAGCTCTCTATCTCTATATGAGCTTAATATAGAGGCGATAATTGCTAAATCAGCAGATGGTTCATTTAGTTTTATTCCTCCTGATATATTGATATATACATCATATGTTCCTAAAGGTAAATCAAGTTTTTTTTCTAAAAGAGCCAAGAGCATATTTAGACGGTTATTATCAAATCCTGTGGAGCTTCTTTTGGGATGACCATACGCCTCACTAACTAGAGCTTGTATCTCAATAATAATTGGACGACTACCCTCCATCATGACCGTAAGTGCTGAACCTGAGGCTAGTTTGCTCTTATTAAAAAACTTTCCTGCCATGCTTTGGGCATCTAGTAGCCCTTTTTTTGACATCTCAAATATTCCAACCTCATTTGTACTTCCAAAACGGTTTTTAAACCCTCTTAGAAGTCTTAGCTCTGTATTTGGGTCTCCCTCAAAATACAAAACAGTATCAACCATATGTTCAAGTACTCTAGGTCCTGCGATTGAGCCATCTTTTGTAATATGACCAATGATAAATATAGGAATATCTAAACTCTTAGCAATTCTCATAAGCTCAAATGTAATGGTTCTTACTTGTGTTACTGACCCTGGGGCTGATGGTGTCTCTTCTGAATATAGAGTTTGAATTGAGTCGATTACTATAAAGTTATACTTTTTACTATTAATTTCACCCATAATAGTCTGTAAATTTATCTCTGCTAAAAGATAAAGCTCTTTGTAGTTTGCATCTAGTCTATCGGCACGAAGTTTTATCTGTCCTGCTGACTCCTCTCCTGAAACATATAAAACATTCTCTCTTCTTTGAGCTAAATTCCCTGCAATTTTTAGAAGTAGAGTAGATTTACCAATTCCCGGGCTTCCTCCAATAAGAGTAAGAGAACCTGGAACTATACCACCTCCTAAAACCAAATCAAGCTCTTTACTTCCTGAGCTAAAACGGGTTATATTCTCTTGTGTCACCTCTGTAATAGAAATGGCTTTAGCTTTAGGTGAAGAGGATGAGCTTTTTTTTATCTCTTGAACAAACTTTATCTGCTCTGTAGTTAGCTCTGTCATAGTGTCCCATTGGTTACAACCTGTACACTTTCCTAACCATCTTGGACTTTGAAATCCACACGCTTGACATTCAAATAGAGTTTTTTTCTTTGCCATTATTTTTCCAATTTTTTATTAGAGTTCTTGCAAAACTAGGAATCGATGGCTTTAGCCTCGTCTTGTTCGGGTGTAAACACGCCGATTCCAAAGAGTTTTGCAAGATGTCTATTTATTACTCGAATATGACGAGGACAAAGCCATCGTCTCCTAGCTTCACAAAAGTATAATATAATTCTAGTGTAAAATATTAAAAAAGTTGAAAAATATTTCAAATTGTAATGTTTTTAAGATATTAGAAGCTCTTCACTATCATACGCATACTTGTAAAAGAATTTATACAGCTCTTCTGTCCACTCTTTTCTATATATATCTTTAATAGATGGACATAGTTTTATAATATGCTCTTCAAAAGTACCAGATTCAGCTATCTCTTCCCACTCATCTTGTGTATGTTTTGAAGCAAAGGTTTTTGCTGACATATTACATGGTTTTTGAAAATATTTTTTAAAAATTTTGTTACCTTTACTATTCTCTCCTCTTAAAATATTAATGTTTGGAATGATGTCTCTAGGTGTGATATTGGTATCTACATTTCTGTTGATAAAATTTAATTCACCACCTAGCCTAGAGATAAAAATATTTAACTCCAGTGCATTAGCCGATAAAAATAGTGAAGATATGAATATTAATATAAATTTTTTTTTCAATGTATATCCTTTATATTTTGTTAAGAGTATAATAGGCTATTACTGTGTTATCTATGTGTAGCCATTGTGGCTAAATTGTGGATTAGAGTTGGTATAATATTCAAAAAATAAAGAGAGTAAAATGAGTAATAATATCATAGAGCATTTCGTATCATTAACCAAAATACCACACTGTAGTAAATTTACCGATAAACTGTTAGAGTTTTTAGAGAGATTCGCAATAGATAGAGATTATCTAGTAGAGATAGATGAGTTTAATAATATTCTTGTTAAACCAAAGGATATGGAGTCTAAATTGGTACTACAGGCACACTATGACATGGTATGTATGGGTAATGCACCTAAAATAGAGACCTATGTGGAGGATGGGTGGATGTATGCCAAAGAGTCTTCATTGGGTGCTGATAATGGTATGGCAATTGCTATGATGATGGAGTTGATGGATAGAGGAGAAAAATTAGAGTTTCTCTTTACCTCTGATGAGGAGATTGGATTAGTGGGAGCATCATCTATAACTTTAAATCTTACATCTTCATATATGTTAAATTTAGATTTTGAGGATGAGGGGATTGTCTGTATTGGTTGTGCAGGTGGAGCTGATTTGATAGCTAATAAAATGTTTGAAAAGAGTCACCCTTATCCATATTTTTATGAGATATCTATAGCTGACTTGTCAGGTGGACACTCTGGTGTTGATATTGACAAGGGTATCCCCTCTGCTATTAAGCTTTTATCTGAGTATCTATCAGATAAGAGTGTCAAGATTGCCTCCTGCTTTGGTGGAGAGCGTAGAAACTCTATTCCTGCTAATATAGTTATGAGACTCTCCTCTTTGAATTTATTAAAGAGTGAGGGTTTAGTTACTGTTTCTAAGTTGAATGAAGATATAGAGGTATATAGTAGTGATAATTTTTTAAACCTTTTAGTTGATTTCAAACAAGGAATTCACTCTTATAATAAGGAGTTTAATCTACCTGACACAAGCATCAATCTTGCTATTGTAAATTTTGAGAATGGTATGGCTAAGATAGAGTGTAGCTCTCGTGCTATGAGCGAAGAGGGGTTAGAGAGTATCAATCAAGAGAGTTTGACTCTTTTTCAAAAGTATGGTTTTGAGACTACTATTGAAGATAAATATCCATCATGGAGACCTGAGGTTAATGAGTTTACATCTCTTGTAAATAGTGAGATGAAATCAGTTTATGGTGAGAGTAGATATGAGGCTATTCATGCAGGGCTAGAGTGTGGTGTTCTATTAGAGAATTATCCTAATATCAAGTTTGCCTCTATTGGTCCAACTATTGTATATCCACACTCAACACGAGAGAGGGTAAATCTTGATTCTGTTGAGAAAATATTTAGAGTCGTTGAGAATATAATCTCTAAACTCTAAATGTTTCGCTTGTACGGCAATATTCACTTAAGAAACAGCCGTCACACTCTGGTTTTACTGCTTTACATTTGTAGCGACCAAATAGAACCATAGCTTGGTGCAACAGATGGAGGTCAGTTTTGAACTTTTTAGTTAACTCCTCTTCACACTTGATAGCAGTTTTGCTATCACTTAATCCTAAACGGTGAGCAACTCTAAATACATGAGTATCCACTGCCATAAGATTTGCTTGTGCATACTCAATAAGTACTACATTTGCAGTCTTTTGTCCTACTCCTGCTAGTTTTACTAACTCATCTCTTACTTGTGGAATTTCACCATTATAGTTTTCAATAACAGATTGTGCCATTTTGATTAAATTTTTGGACTTATTATTATAAAAAGAGCAGGTATTGAGATATGATTTAACCTCATCTAGCTCGGCATTAGCAAGTTCGATAGGGGTAGGGTAGGCTTCAAAAAGTGCAGGAGTTATAATATTGACTCTCTTGTCTGTACATTGTGCTGATAGCATTACAGAGACAAGTAGTTCATAGATGTTAGTATAATTTAATTCAGTTATGGAATCTGGATAGTGTTTTATAAATAGAGTCTTGATAGCCTCTATCTCTTTTTTCGTTGCTTTTTTTATGTTTACTTTTTTCATCTAAAAATATTAAACTTTTTTACTTAAATTAAGATAAATTTGTTTACTAATCGTTTATCATTTTAAGATATAATGGTTAAAATATGTTTATGTTAATATCAGTTTAAAATAAGGAACTACCTTGATTATGAAAAATATATTTAAAGTTTTGACTCTATTAGCTCTTTTTAGTTTGGCATTAATGTCAGATATTATAGCAACTATTAATCACAAAGATATAACTCGTGAAGATGTTGACTATTTTTTAAATAAGAGTATTCCTGGTACAAATTATGACCTTATGAGTAATCTTGACAAACAAAAGGTTGTTAATCAGCTTGTTGATAGGGCATTGTATCTTGAAGTAGCCAAAAAAGATGATATAGAGAGGGATGAGGAGTATCAAAAGGTATTAAAGCGTGAGTCTGAAAACTTAATGTTGACCATTTGGATGAAGAGACGTGCCGAGCGTATTCCTGTAAGTGATACCGAGATTAAAGAGTATTATGATACTCATAGTGATGAGTTTAGGCAAGTGGCAGCAGCCTCTGCTCGACATATCTTAGTTCAGACTCTATCGGAAGCAAAAGATATTATATCTCAATTGCAAAATAGTAAAAATTTGGAAAAACGTTTTATTGCTTTAGCAAAATTAAAATCAACAGGTCCTAGTGCTGTGAATGGTGGAAATTTAGGTTGGTTTAATCATGACCAAATGGTAAAAGAGTTTTCTGATGCAGCTATGAGAATGAGGGTTGGAGAGATAAGTAAAGTACCCGTAAAAACTCACTTTGGATATCATGTTATCTATTTAAAAGCTAAGCGTCCAGCAGGTAAAATAGAGCTTGAAAAGGTAAAACAGACTATTAAAAAAGTCGTTAGAGCTAAAAAATTTAAAAAATATTTAGAACAGTTGCGTGAAAAGTTGAAGAAATCTGCCAAAATTAGTGTAAAATAGCAAAAAAAATATAAGGTGTTTTAAATATGGCTAAAAAAATATTAGATTTCTTACCAAGTGGAGTGCTTAGTGGCGATGAGGTTCAGCAACTATTTTCTATAGCAAAAAGTGAAGGTTTTGCTATTCCTGCTGTTAATGTGGTGGGAACATCTTCTGTAAATGCTACGTTGGAGGCTGCATCAAAAGTAAACTCTCCAATAATTATACAGTTCTCTAATGGTGGAGGAGATTTCTATGCAGGAAAAGGTCTGGAGTCTGACCAACGTGCTATATTAGGAACTATATCAGGTGCAAAACATATTCATACTATAGCTAAAGCATATGGTGTCCCTGTTTTGATACACACTGACCATGCAGGAAGAAAGCTACTTCCTTGGATAGATGCTTTACTTGATGCAAGTGAAGAGCATTTTAAAGCTTATGGTAAACCTCTATTTTCGTCTCATATGATTGATTTATCAGAAGAGCCTATTGAAAAGAATATCGCTACTTGTAAAACCTATCTTGAAAGAATGTCAAAGATTGGTATCACTTTGGAGATAGAACTAGGTGTAACAGGTGGAGAAGAGGATGGTGTAGATAATACAGATGTTGATAATGCTTTACTATATACTCAACCAGAAGAGGTAGCATATGCCTATGAGGAGCTTAAAAAGGTTTCTGATATGTTTACTATTGCTGCTTCGTTTGGAAATGTTCATGGTGTCTACAAACCAGGTAATGTTGTGCTTACTCCAATTATTTTAGATAATTCACAAAAATATATAGAAGAGAAGTTTAAAACAGAATCAAAGCCTGTTAATTTTGTATTCCATGGTGGTTCAGGCTCAACCCTAGAGGAGATACGAGAGGGGATATCGTATGGTGTTATTAAGATGAATATTGATACCGATACACAGTGGGCTTATTGGGATGGTGTTCGAGCTTATGTTGAGCAGTATCACGACTATTTACAAGGACAGATAGGTAATCCAGATGGAGAAGATAAACCAAATAAAAAATATTATGACCCACGAAAATGGTTAAGAGATGGTGAACTATCTGTGGTAGCTAGATTAGAAAAAGCATATTCTGATTTGAATTGTTTGGATAGGAACTAGAGGGGTTAGCCCCTTTACCTACAAAAAGTTTTTAGAAATATCAAAAACTTGTTCAATGAAAACTCATTGTGAATTTTTTGAATGTTAACAAAAAAAATCATTTTTCATGATATACTTTTAGTATGCAAATATATAAGAAGGAATTTAGATGAATAGAGTAATTTTAGTTACGGGACTTACACTGCTACTGAGTAGTAGTTTTAGTATGGCTAATGAGTTAGATGAAATTCACATTGTAGATGAAACATCCAAATCTTCACTTCATAACACAGGTCCTATTTTGGTATGTAAAGATAATACCAGTAAAAAAGAGGAGTCGTGTTCAAAAGAGGCAGAAGACTTAATTCTTCAAGGTCTACCCACTAGTCAACAGATAGAAGAGATTGACATAGAGGATAACAAAGAGAAGAGTGCAATTAAAGAGCAACTAACAGATATCTTAAATGAGCTTACAAAACTCAAAAAGGCACAAAAAGCTGATAGAGATACAATTGCCGAGTTGAAAAAAGTTATTAAAGTATTATCAGCTAAAAAAGTAACAAATCCTAAAAGAGAGTTACATGTCATAAAAGAGAGTATTAAAAAAATTACAGCAAAAAAAGACAAAGTCTATACTAAGACAAGAATTAGACAACCTATTAAAGAGATATCACGAGATTCACAAAAGGTTATCATTGAGGTACAGAGCAATGAATCTTTATCAACTTATGCTCAATACTATTATAATGACAATACCCAATATTATCGAATTTATAAAGCTAACCAAGATAAAATGAATAAGAATTTTCAAATTACTATTGGAAGTCAATTGACTATTCCATTGCCGTAGGGGATTAATTAAAGATAAGAGAAAACTATTGTTTTCTCTTATAATACTCCACCACCAAAAGCCCAATCCCCACAACAACCAAGATAAAAACAATAGACCCAATGATAACTTCATTGGGAATAGGTTGGCTTAAATCAAACATGATTAAGCCTCGATAGTGCCAACAACCTCAGCACATCTTTCACAAGCAGACTCTTCATCTGTTGAGGTAAATCTCCAACATCTTGGACATTTTGCTTTTTGTGCTTTATGGACTGTAAAGTTTACTCCATCTACTTCAAATGAACCTACTTGCTCACTATCACAAGATGTGCTA
>Ga0256828_1001414_pt1 | contig 14993 bp, 13 predicted proteins | sample CV88metaG_FD_185993 | JGI IMG/M metagenome (GOLD analysis project Ga0256828, IMG submission 185993) | Hydrothermal vent microbial communities from East Pacific Rise, Pacific Ocean - CV88 | ecosystem: Environmental > Aquatic > Marine > Hydrothermal vents | place: Pacific Ocean: East Pacific Rise...
AAAGATAGTTCCATTCATCATAGCAAAGAGCATAATTGTCAAAAGTTTATAATTAAAAAGATTTTTTCTATCAAATATAAGTGCATAGAGTAGAATAAGCCCTAAAAAAGAGAAATCTAAAGAGTAAGACTGTGGATACCACCAACGATAGACTAGTATATCAATCGCAGTTATAAGTAAATATATATCTTTATTTGTCTTAATTGCCCAAATTACAGACCATAACAAAAACATAGGAAGTACAATATTGAGCATATCTGTATCATAATAACCTGCCATTGTACGGTTGTAATAACTCCAGGCAATTGAAGCCAACAGCGCAGCAATAAGTCCCATCTCAAGATTTTTCAAAAGTCGTGCTATCAAAATAATAGGAATCACAACCAAAGAGCTTAAGAATAGAGGCATATAGAAGATAATATTTTCAAAAGAGAATGGTAATATCTTTGAAAACAAAAAAGTAAGCTCAGCTAGAGCGGAACTAACAGGAGAGAGATCATGAAATTGATGAAATTTGTCAAAAAACTCTTTTGCATCGGGGTTTGTGGCAGTTCCAGAGAGTATATCTCTAGCACCCTCTGCCCAATAGTAACCATCATTTGTATTTATCATAAAAGCACCATTGTAATGAAAAGGTGTATAGTCACCAAATTGAAGTGTCCAAATTAGTCTCATAAGTAGTGAAAATATAAAAGCTATTAGAATATAAAGTAGCGTTTTTTTATTATCGTAAACTGTTGTAATCAATTAGTATTCCTATAGTAAAATAGATGAATTATAACACAAAGAAAATATATCAAACACCTTTTCTATGCAAAATAACTATAATTGTTTTCCAAATAACTTTCAACTCCAAAAGAAAACTCCAGTTTTTAATATAATATAAATCATACATCAGCTTTTGTTTTGCATCTTTTATACCATCACCATAAGGATACATTACTTGTGCCCATCCTGTAATACCTGGTTTTACAATATGACGCTGATTATAATATGGTATATTTTTTTCAAAATCTTTCTCTATCCAATATCTTCTCTCAGGTCGTGGACCTATAAGGCTCATCTCCCCTTTTATAATATTAAATATTTGAGGTAGTTCATCTATACGAGTTTTTCTCATAATTTCCCCAAATGGAAAGATTCTACTATCACCCTCTTTTGCAAATGCAACACCATTTTTTTCAGCATCTTCTGCCATACTTCTAAACTTGATACATTCAAACTCTTGGTTCTTTAAACCAACACGCAGTTGTTTAAAATATAAACTACCTGGACTTTGTTCTTGAATCTTTTTCTTTGCAATAAAACGAAATGGTACAAAAGCGATAAAAAGAAAAAAAACTGCTACCATATCTACAATATTTTTTTGAATATTTTGTAATGTTGTAAAGGGCTGTATATCATCTAAGTAATGTAGATCTGTATTGTCTTCAGGAATATAACACTTATGCAAATACTCTTCTAAAAAATTTTCTATAGAGATCAATTGAAATTTGGAATCTTGCATCTCAAACTTTAGATTTGTTAAAAACTTAATAATCTCATCATCAACTTTTGCCTTTGTATTTAAAACAATAAGTGTAAAAGTTTCGTGTTCTAAAACTTTTTTGATCTGTTCTATAACATGTTGAGGATCTTGTGTTTTATAGACTATTGACTCAATATTAGTAAATTTTTTCTCTAGTCTCTGACGTTCAAGTGATGTGAATGTGTATTTTTGTCCCAACAATAACATAAACAATCCTCCATTATATAATACTTTATAATTTTCTTACTTTTTTAAGTGCATTTATTAAATTATCAACATCCTCTTTTTTAATATCTCCCATATGTGAAACTCTAAAGATAGTATCTTTTAATTCTCCTCCATTTGGACAAATCATAATCTTATGGTTATTTTCCATATCAACTACAATTTCCATTGCACTTTTACCATTAGTAGGTGTTAAAGTTGTCATAGCATTTGGCATATACTGAGTATAAGGTTTAAATGGTAAATTTTTTATTTGCTCCCTAAAATATTTAGCTATTTCATTAGCTTTCGCAATAAAACTTGTTATCCCACCCTCTTTTTTTATTTGCTGTAATCTTACTTGAAGTTGTAAAATAATGGTAACAGCAGGTGTATATGGAGTTTGTCCTCTTTCACCATCTTTTAGATAGTTTTTAAAGTTAAAATAATGACTTTTTATATCCTTTACTTGTTGTAAAGCTTTTGGTGCTAAAACAATCATTGTTAAACCTGGTGCTAAAGCAAGTCCTTTTTGACTACTAACTATTACAACATCAATATGTTGTTTTTTCATATCAAGTTCATCTGTTACAAACATACTGATAGCATCCACAATATTAAGAAGATTATTTTTTTGACAGTATTTACCAATAGCCTCTAAATCATAAAGATGCCCCACACTTGTTTCATGTGCATTAACAATAAAGGTGTCAAATCCCTGTGCATCTACCTTTATATCAATATCAGCTAAATTTGTATTTGGTGCTATTATCTCTTTATGTTTAACATCATAGCTTTTACATATATCTACAAATCTTTGTCCAAAACCACCACCATTAACAACTAAGGCATTACTATTTTCATCAAGTAGATTCATTACAACAGATTCTAACCCTGCAGTTCCAGAAGCTGTTAAAAAAACAACTCTGCTATCTTTTGGTGCATTAACAAACTCTAAAAGTAATTTTTCACATGTTAAAATAACTTCTGAGAAAGCTTTATTTCTAAAGTATGGTGTTTGTTTCCCACCTATTTCTAAAATCTCTTTATTCATTTTTACTGGACCAGGAGTAAAAATAGTATAACCTTCATAAATCATTTTTTGCCTTTATTATAAGTTGCTATAATTTTGTTTAATTCTAACATATCTTTGATTGTAAGTCTTGTAGACTCTATTTTCTTAGCTCTTATGAGTGATGTAAATTCAGATATCATATATCTTAATCCATCCCCTTCAAAAGCATACTTAAATTTATAACTCTTATGTTCATCTTCAAATTTAAAATAAAACTCTTTAGTAAGCCACCAAGGAGCAGGTATATAAACATAACCTTTAGTACCAGATATAATAGCACTACCTTCTAACTTCATCCCAATTCCAACAGTTGCGATACCGAGTACACCTTTTTTATGAGTAGTTACAGCACGATTACTAACATCATACTTAGAATTTTTTTGTGTAAAGAAATCTATAGTTTTACTTTTACCAGCAATTTTTTGAATAATCAAGCTAGGATAACTCATCAATAAATTTGTAGCCCCATTTTCAATATATTGTTTTGGAAAACCTCGCTCTTTATAAAGTGATGTAAAAGTTGCTCTAACCTCTTTTATCTCTCCTATCGTTCCTTTTTTAAGTTCATCCAAAAGTTTATTAAAAGCTGGTGCAAAAGCAGTTTTTAATGCCATTAAAAGAAGTAAATTATTTTCTTTTGCTAATTTAAATAATTTTTTCGCCTCATTTTGATCCAGTACAAGTGGATTTTCACATAATACATGTTTTCCTGCTTCTAAAGCATTTCTTATATGCTTAGCATGATTTTGAATATCATTACATATATAAATAGCATCAAAATCACCTTTAAGAAACTGTTTTAAATCAGAAGTAGTGTTTGGTATATCAAATTTTTGTACAATTTTTTTAAGATTCTTTTGTTTATCATCATAAATGTTCTCACATTTTACAAAATCAACAAAATGTAGTTCTTTTAAAAATCTTTTCGTATCGCCATTTGCACCTATAATTCCAATGGAAAGAGGTTTTATATTTTCTTTTCTTAACTGTGTACTCGAAATCCCTTTTGTACGAGGTAGATAAACTACTTTTGTAAATTCATTGAGATAATCAAAGTAACCTATCCAGTCATCACCAATTACAAATTCATCTATTCCATATTTAAGTATATCTTCTTGTTTTTGATTTGTATGCGTCTCTAATATCACTTCATCTACAAAATCAAGTTCTTTAATGGCTGCCATTCTAACCTCTTGAGACTGAATCACATTTAATTTTCCACGAGATCGATCATAATCATCACTTGTTACACCTACTATAAGATAATCTCCTCTTGCTTTTGCACGAGTTAAAAGGTTAATGTGCCCAATATGAAGCATATCATAAGAACCATATGTTATTATTTTTTTCATTCTTTGATCTCCTAGTTACTGATTATAAATTTTGCAACTTGTTTTGAATTTTCTTTTGTATTATTGTTACCATTAAATAAAATAGAAGCTTCTTTTCTTTCTTTTAAATAGTATGTATCATCATCTAAAAGCTTTATAATCTCTTCTTTAAAACTTTTCATAGATTTTGGTTTTGGTCCAGCAGTTGCTTTGTCATAAGGAACTACAAAGCCTGTTTTTTTACTATACTCTTCTAAATCATAAGTTAAAAAAAGTAAAGGTTTATATAAAAGTAAATATCCTGCATATATACTTGAATAATCAGTAATTACTATATCAAAAAGAGCTATCACTTCATTCACATCCTCTACGGTTTTACTATCAATTATCTTAAAATGATTAGTTTTAGCAGTATAAAAACTTAAATCTTCTTCATAAGAGGGGTGCATTCGTAAAAATATATTGATATTATTTTCTTCCAAAAAAGTCACAAAAGTATCCCACTCCATATCATCAAAAGGAAAAAGTTTTAAGCTTCCATCTTGTCTCCAAGTTGGAGCATAGAGTATATTTTTTTGTTCCAGTATCTTTTCACCAAAAATACTCTTAAACAGCTTCTCATTGGGGTTAAATATTCTGTCATTCATCGGTTCACCCAATATAGCTATTTGACTCTCTTTACAGCCAAACATTTTAGGAGCAACTTTAGCGATTGCATCAGAGGTTATGAGATGATGAGAGAAGTTATTTTTAATAATATGATAGTAAAAACGCTTATGCCAAGGCAGAGTATTTTCTAAAAACAGTGCAGAGCGAAAATAAGCCCCATGACCCAAATGCAATACCATTCTATTAAACTTTAAAAAAACTCCTCCAACAGGTGTTTCTAATGCACTTATACACCATGTTTTTGCTTGTAACGCATACCATATACCTTTAAGGCTCTCTGTCTCTATAAAGTAGTTGTTTTCTACTCCAAACTTTTTGTTAAGCCTTCTTCTCTTCTCTTCGTCATTTATGACATACTTCACTTCATAATCTGGGTAGTTCTCTATGAAGTATTCAAAAAGGTAGCGAGAGTTAAAGTTATAAAACTCATTTCTAGTAGAGGTAAAAATGACTCTTTTTTTATTTTTAGGAATAAATATACCTACAAAAGAGGGAACAAACCCTTTTAGTAAGATTTTTGCTCTTTTATTGTTATATTTGTTGGTATTGTCTTTTTTCATATTTTCTCTCTTTATTATTTCTCAAAAGATGCTCTGTTAGGCAATAACTCATCTAGTTTCTCTATTAACTTGTTTTCTATGTAGCTATACTCATCTTCATCTATCTCTTCCGATACAGAATCATTAGGACAAACAAAGGTATAGTTGTCAATTTCAAGTAAACACTTATCTATATCTTCTTTTCTCTCTATTTTATAATACTTATGGTCAGAAAATTTAGAAGGAACAAACTGACCTGTTGCTAGTTGCCAATAACGATAGAGATATTGGGTTAAATCATTGTTTGCTCTAAACCGATTAGCAGAGCAGTTCATCATCTCATCTGAAAACTCTTTATGTACCTCTTCAAAAGTTTTTTTAAGATATGCCATCGGTTGATGATAATGCTCTAACCAAAGAATTTTTTTATAGAGATTATTAAAAAGGAAATTACTAACTTTGGTTTTTACACCATAACTTGAATGGTAGAGTTGTTCTCTACTTAACTTAATATGTGGAAATTTTCTATTGATTAAATCTATATTGTTTTTAATAGAGTGAGCCCAAGAGTTCATACCTCTTAACTTTTCAAAAGTTTTATTTCTTCCTACCCAACCATGAGAGAAAAAATCAACAGGTAATCCATCTTGAAAAAATCTATCTTCTTCTGTAGGTTTTAAAATAAGTGTATCATCATTCATGTAGACAAACTTTTCACTTAAACCTTTTATATTTACAAGATTCATCTCTATAGAAGAAGAGCTAAACACAGGCAAATGAGAACTATCAAAGTAGAGTTCTTTATGTGTCACTAAAACAATTCTTTCATGATTTATATCTAACCACTCAGGGTAATGTCCCTCAGTAATAAGATAAATTTTATGATACCAAGGACAATTCTGCTCAATGGAGCGTAAAACATACCGAAGCGTTCCCCAGTCTCTATAACGCATACTGCTGTTATTATAGTCTTGCTTTACACTTTTGTCATATTTTTCTTTCTCTTTTAGCCAAACAGGGTCACTTCCATCAACCCACGGAATTACAAAATCTATTTTTTCCATTCAGATAATCCTCTTGTATACTTTCTTATATCAGAAAATACTAATATTAGTATTATATTTATGGAGATTGTTGTACCTAATGCCAAACCCTTGATATTGACAATTAATATATAGGCAATCACTAAAAAAACTGTTTTTAAGTAGTTTTTTTGCAATATGACATTATTCGAAATGTTGCTTCTTTGCATGAAAAACATAAGCTGATAAACCAATAGCATTACAAAACCGTATATGCCAGAATAAAAAAGTATCCTAGAGTAACCTGCATCCGTATGTAAATAGTAGAAGCCATCCATCCCAATCATTCTGCCTTCTCCAACAATCCAAGTAACCAACAAAGATGGATATATAAACATATCTTTAGTCAAATGTTCTGTTGAAGATGTGGCGAACTCTCCATTATTCATATAGCTATATATAAATTCAAAGGCATAAGGTAAAAGTTTATCAAATAAAAGTTCTTTTAAATTACTTGGCAATAGTATATATACTATTGCCACAACAATAACAATATAAATAAAAAATTTAAAAAAAGATTTCAACTTACTCCTCAATTTAACCTTTTTTGCCAAAACAAAATAGACAAAACCAAGAATAATACCAACATAACCTATTCTCGCCGATGTGAACATTCCTATCATGTATAGTATCAAATACAAACTGTCCTTCAAAGAAAAAGATTCTGTATCTATAATTTTTTTTATGTATAGAAAAAATACTAGACCATAAGCTATTGACAATGAAAAAAACAAATCTCCTGCCAATGCTCCTCCACGCAATCCCATATGTCTTTTCATGACATATAATGCCTGTTCAGAATTATTATGAAAAAATTGGATAAAATCAAAAAAATCATGATTGATCCCACTCATTATTTGGATGATTGCTTGTAGAGCAAAGGCTGAAAAAAGTAAATTCATAATGTAGCTAGAATTAAAATAACGATAGCAGGATAATATGGATAAAAAAGTTATTAAAGTTACAATAGAAATTAAGTGGAATATAAATTTAATCAATAAAGTATAATCATAAGTACCCTGAAGTCTTACAAAAATTACTGTCCACAATATTAAAAAAAATAGGTAAATAAGAATTCTAAAAAAATACTTTGTCTTTATCAATGAAAGAAAGGAGGTTAAATAGGATGAATTTAGTAATAACGCTAGAACCATTATAAATAAGGCCAAGATAATACTATTGTGAAGTACAGGAACTCTAAAATTAAACACTATAAAAAAAAGCAATATAAAATGATATATTTTTACCATTTATAACCACTTTGGACTATTTTTTTTAAAATGGTAGTATAAAATTCGGAAGAAGCTTTTTAGGCTATACGGGTAAAATAAATAGTCTCCAGATAACAAAAAGTTAAGGAAAGAAGAAAAAGAATATTGGTCTAATGATAAATAATATACTTGCCTAATTGAATTAATTATTGTTTTATTTACTCCTGAAATGTTTTCAAGGCTACGAATATCTTTTAAATAGATATTGCAAGGAACTTTTAATTTAGAATTAATACTATAAAATATCATATTTATATATTCCCTTCTAATCTGTTTGGAAATGATAATAGACTCATTTTTGAATGCTGAAGTAATTTGCTCAGGAGTAACTCTATATTTCAACAATACCTTAGGAATATTATACATTTCTCCTTCAGACATTAAATCCATCCATAATTTATAATCTTCAGCATGGGTATAATGATTGTCATACATTTTTCTTGTGAGTATTTTTGTTCTAATCATTGTAGCTGGATGTGCAAAAGGTGATTTAAAAACAAAATAAGCTCTTATATCAGCATTACTGATCGGATATTTTCGTATCATTTTTTTTGAACCAAAAGTCTCTATAAAAGAACCGCATACGACTACCTCTTCATGTGACTCCATATATTTTATCTGCTCTTCAAATCTATTGGGCATAGCAATATCGTCAGCATCCATTCTTGCAATATATTTTCCATTGGCCGCCTTAATACCTTCGTTGAGGCTTTCAATTAATCCTTTATTTTCTCTTGTAATAACCACTATACGCTTATCTCTTTTTCTATATTCCCTAATAATACCCAATGAATTATCTTTAGAACCATCATCTATAATAATAAATTCAAAATTTTTATATGTTTGATTCAAAATACTTTGTATTGCTTCTTCTAAATATTGTTCTGCATTATACACTGAAAGAATTACAGATATAAGTGGTTTATTATTCATATACAATATAGTCTCCTAATTTATTCTTTAAGGTTATAACATTTTTAGCCATAGTATATGGATTCCAAGCAGAGTTTGACTCCATGTATCTTTCTCCATAAAATGCTTTTAGATGAGAATCGCTATCATAAGGAACAGGATATTCTCTCCCCAAAAATTTTACTTTTCTAAATCCACTATAAGGGAAATATATCTCTCGTACAATTAAACCCCCGTTGTCTTCTACTGTCTGATTCCAACTTTTCCCATCTTCATTTTTGAAGCCATGAGAGTACATTTGATTGCCTTTTTTGATAAAATAAAAAAGGTCTACTGCAACACCATTAAAATGATATGCTTCTTCTAAACCATATATCCCATTATCAATCGAGAATTTATGAGCTTTTTTAAATCCATACTTATTAAATATTTTTTCTATATCTTCAGAATAATCATCTAAAAAAAGTCCTAAATCAATATCATAATCATGTTTAATAAAACCATTTTCTCTAATTACTCCTAAAAGTGTGCCATACTCTAGCCAATAGTCAATACCCAATTCATTAAAAATACTATCAATTCTATGCATAATTTCTGTTGCATTTTTTAAAAAACGTCTATTTTTTTTATAATTACTATCTTTTGATATTGTCCTATAATAAATATATTTAACCACATGAGAAAGTAACTTGTTTTTTTTCACTAAATACTTCATTTTTTTTATCATTTATATACTCCTAAATTAATTATATTTTTCATATTTTTATATACTATTGCATAATATCCTAACATCACAAAAATAGCTATTAAAAGTGATATACCTAAATTTTCTATAAATGAAACTACATATAACACTATACTCAATAAGAGACTATATATCATCAAAAGAATAAAATCTTTTAAATGTATAGGTTTAATCCCAAATAATCTATAAATTTGAAAAAACTTAGCTACATTATAAATAACCATTGATGCACTTATCGCATAAGCTACACCAAAATCTTGATTTCGCAATAAAAAAAGTAATCCTATTCCTACAACAAAACGAAATATTTCATTATATATTTCAATATGTTCATGCTCTGTTGCTCTAAGTATGGTTCCAGTAATACCTGTCATGAGATCAAAAAGATAACCTACTGATAAAATGTAAAATATCATAGGCAAAGAGGTATATCCCTCTCCCATAAACTTAGAGATAGTCTCTATAAAATAAAGTAAAAAAATTAGAATAGGTACATTTACCATACTACTTAAAAATGTATGTGTTGAATATAATTCCCCTAATTGCTTTATATTACGCTCTTTCCATGCTTCATGAATCTTGGGTAAAGCAAACTTAATCAAAATTCCTCCAACTAAACTTAACCCTGATATTAGTAGCATCGCAATAGCCAATGAAGCCAACTCGGTATAACTCCCATACTCTTTTTGAAAAATTTGTGCAATGTAGGCAACACTTCCACCTATGATTCCAAGCAGATAAAATTTCCATGCACGAGAAAATATCTCTTTTTTAATATACCATTTAGGACGAAACTTTATAATAAAATATCCTGCAACAAAAATAAAACTAATCAGATACATATAAAGATAGTTTTTAGCTGTTCCGGAAGCTACAAACAATACTAGTAAAAATAAAACTATTAATAAAACTCTTGGAATTAATGCTGAAAATAAAATTGAAGAGCCAATATCTTTATCTGCATTGTATTTTAAACCTACTAATGTAGTTATTGTTAGAAAATAAGCTATCATTAAAATAAGAATTGTTATCTCATTATTATTAATATATTGGTTTATAACAAAATATGCAGGTACAACTATAATTAAAAAAGCTAAACTTTCAATAGAAACAAATAGACTAAAGGTATTACTATCTTCTCTTGTTATTTTATTACCCATATAAAGAGCAGCATAGTTAAAACTAATCAACAAAACTATAATCTGTATAAATGACAAATAATAAGTAATCTCACCATATATATCTGCACCCAATACTTTTGCAATATAAAAGTTAAACCCAAAAAATAGTCCTGAAGATAAAATGGTCAAACCAAAAGAGGATAAAAGCTTTTTTTTCATGTTAGTTCTTAATTTTAGCTGGTGAGAAATCAGTAATTTCAAATTTTGTTTTATCTAATGCCCACTGTTTATAAGCATACCTCATATAGTTTTCTCCATAAAAAGCTTTAAGCTGTTTTTCTATATCAAAAGGTGCAAAAAGTTTAAAATCATAAAAAGCTATTTGTTGCAATGGAAATATATCTTCTTTAGTAAATTTACGCTCATACCCAAATACTATTTCTTCATTCTCTTCAATATAAGTAAATAAATCAATATGAAGAGTATTAAGTTTACTTAAATTTACACGAACTATATTTCCCACAATATTATCATCATGGTCTTCTATGACAGAATAATGTGAAGGTAGCGTTTTTTTTAAAATTTCAATAATTTCACTTTTATCTTTTTCTGAAATCAATATATCTGTATCTGTATCCCATGGAATCAATCCTCTATGTCGAACAGCACCAAGCAGAGTTCCAAAAGATATAAAATATTCTAAATCATTCTCTTCAAGTACTCTTGTTACATCCTTAAGTATAGTATATAGATGAGTAGCACAGCAGATAGGTGTATCTTCACCAAAATATTCATAATGATAATTAGGACTCATTTCATTACTAAAACATCTTTTTGTATCCTTAGAACAAAGATACTCAGGTCTACTCTTTTTATTTTTTTTTCGTATTTTTTCTGCTTTTAACATAACTAATCGAGTTTTTAGAGGACGAAGAAAAGCTTTAATAGTTTGAATCATAAATAATCCTTTATTTTTTCATTATTAATTTTAATTTATTAAATACTTTATTAATATTAGGAGTAGCAATATTCACTTTATTTGCATAACTTTTTATATAAAATAAACTTTTATCTATATCTTCAGTAAAATATCTTGAAGTTGTATCAATCATATAACTATCTTCAACTTTTTTTATAGGTGTTTTAATATTTTTGAAAGACTCTATAGATTTAATCTTTTGTGTCATTTCAACATAATTTTTTACTTCATAATGTTTTTTTAAAGATTTAATATTTAAATTCAATTTTTTAACTATTTGAATAAATTCATCATCCATTGCTAAAAGTATTTTAGACGCATTGTCTGTCCATTCTCGATAAAAACAAATCTCCTTTTCACATAATATTTCATTTTCTAAAATATCATATAGTCTTGCACTATGAAGTATGGGATTAGAATTTGAGAGATTTACTTCTAAAAAATCCTTTAGTATATTTACCTTTATATTCAATAATTTCTCTAATAAATTTTTTATTTGATCTTGGTCATATTTTACAGCTATATCTATTTCATTTTTTTTATCAACATCAACTAAAGAACCTTTTTCTTGTATTCGTGCAATATATGGAACTCTCTGAGAAGCAAAAATATTAATTTTTTTTGTAATTAATTCTTCTACTTCTTCATTAAAACCAGCGACTCCAGGAAATGCTCCCAGAATGCTATTTTCTTTAATAAAAGGTGCAATTTCTTCAATAGAAACCTTTCTTACATGAGCAGGAACAGTAAAAATAATCAAGTCACTATTTGGAATTACTTCTTCAGGTTTATTTGAAATAATATTTATTTCACCTTCACAAAGTCCCGTATTTGATTTAATAACAGTTGACTTAAAAGGGCTTGATGTTAATACAAAAATATTATCAGTTTCTTTTCTATTTAAACAAGCTATCAAAGCGTGAGCAATATTTCCACTTCCTATAATCGTTATATTCATCTAAATCTCTTTCAACTTCTCAATCATAAACTCATTATCCTCAAAATCTTTTACAGCTATTCTTATACACTCTTTATCTTCAAAGCCTATCTTTCCTGTTAAGTCTTTTATATATAATTCATATCTATCTAGTAGTATTTCTGTAAGTTCTGATGCACTAAATCTATCTGTTACATGTAGCAAAAAGTAATTTGCTTGAGAGTAAACAACTTCCAAGTAAGGAATCTCTTTTAAACGATTATAAAATCTATCTCTTTCAGTTGAAATTTCTATACAACCTTGATCATAATCTTTTTTATACTTACCAATTATTTGTAAGAAAAATTCTCCATAAGAGTTGATATTCCAAATAGTTATCTCTTTTTGAATTGCTTCCATTATCTCTTGATTTGCTGTAGCTAATATGCCAAGTCTAACTCCTGGTACACCATAACTCTTAGAGATACTTTTTATAATAATTAAATTTGGGTATTTATCAAGTATATCTTGAGTTATCATACTTTCTTTTTCACCATTAGTAGAAAAATCTACAAATGATTCATCTAAAATAAAATTTTTACCCATCTCTAAAAGCTTATCTGCAAGATTTAAAAGTTCATCTTTTTTTATAAAGTTTCCACTTGGATTATCAGGGTTAATTAGCAGTAAATTATCACATTTTTCTGCTAATGCCACCATCTCATCCATGCCATAAGAAAAATCTTTATTTTCTGGTATAAACTGGACTACTCTATCATAGCCTATGCTTTCAGGATATTCATTAAATGTAGGAAATGCTAAACCAAAAGTTCCATCTATGGCTTTTCCTAAACCTCTTATAATCTCTGCTGCACCATTACCTACTATGATATTTTCAGCTTCTACTTTAAACATCTTACCCGCAAGTAATCTTTGTGTACCTTGCCCTGAAGGATACTGAGAAAGAAGTTCATAAAAATATGCTTTCATCTCCTCTTGCATCTTGATAGTAGGAAAATAAGGGTTAACCAAGTAACAAAAATCTCTTAACTCAGGAAAACGCCAGTATCCACCATAACGAGATTGGATTGTTTTAAGCTTCTCTTTTGCATTTTTAGCAAAAACAACTTCAGCATTAGCTTTATCTTGGACATCATCTATCTCATACCATTTTTCACCATTAAGTCTCAATGCTTTTAACTCTTGATCTTCTAACATAAGGATTACTCTTAAAACAGACTCATAATACTCATTATCTCCCATAGCTTTAGAATATGCTTCTAGAAATGGTATATAAGTATGTGTAGAAAACTCTTTAGAAAATTTATAAATATTTACTGTTTTATAATACTCATCAACATCTTGAAAACGGAAAGCTTTTTTGCCATGAAATCCTAAAATGCTATCATCATCTGCAAGTGTTACTGCTGTACCATCCATCCAAGCTTGATACTTATCAACAACAGCTAAAGAAGGTCTTTTATCATTTATAAGGTCAGCTATAATTTTTTCTTCAAAAAGTAAATCACTCTCTAAAAGAATTGTATCATCTTGAGCCAATTGTTTAGTTGCTAAATAGAGAGAATATATATTGTTTGTTTTATCATATATAGGATTTTCTACATATTCTATTGTTATATTTTTATATTGATTTCCTACATGTGCTATAAGATTATCTTTTTTATAACCTACTACAAGTATTAACTTTGTAATTCCTACATTATTTAACTTTTCAAGTGCTTGTTTTATAAGTGTTTCACCATTTACTTCTAACATACATTTTGTATTTTCTTTTGTATGTTTACCTAATCTACTACCTGTTCCTGCTGCTAATATTAATGCTTGCATTTATTTTCCTTTTTATTATGTTCATATTGATAAAATTTTTTATGCTATATTTTTTAGCAAGGTATTGTTTTCACTTCTACTAAAAGAGTAAACTTTTGCTTTTGATTGTAGTGCTAAATCTTTTATGCCTTTTCCTATTCCATAAGAACCACCAAATATTACTATAACTTTATCTTTTAGTTTTGAAGTATTATTATCATCTTTTAAATTCATAGATTTTATTTGAAATAATTTATCTAATAAAAATAAATCTTCTTCGTAAGTAAGTTTTATGTTTGATTCAAGTATAACAATATCAATATCACTCTCATCAGTAGCTTCACCTCTTGCATAACTGCCAAAGAGAGCAATTTTTTCTATTCCATATCTTTTACTTAATTCTTCTTTGTGTTCTTTCAAAAATTTAAAATATCTTCCTGTGTCATATTTACTCCTTTATTCGAAGTAGTTCATAATAGTATATCCACCATCTTTAAGATACTGATCTTTTGTCATAAGTTTTAAGTCTGATGCCAATTATATCATCTACCAACTCTTTGAGCTATCTTTTGGCAGGCAGTATCTTCCATAACCAAAGCTTGGGTTATTGTAGTGTGTGCCAATTCTTGGGTCTAATCCGACACCCTCTATAATCTGTTTAGTATCAAGTCCATGAGTCTGTGCGTAAGAGTCAAGTTCATTGAAATATGCTACACGCATTGCAAGGTAGGTATTTGCAAAAAGTTTAATAGCTTCTGCTTCTGTTGAGTCAGTAAAAAGAACTGGTATATCTT
>Ga0256828_1001415_pt1 | contig 14988 bp, 18 predicted proteins | sample CV88metaG_FD_185993 | JGI IMG/M metagenome (GOLD analysis project Ga0256828, IMG submission 185993) | Hydrothermal vent microbial communities from East Pacific Rise, Pacific Ocean - CV88 | ecosystem: Environmental > Aquatic > Marine > Hydrothermal vents | place: Pacific Ocean: East Pacific Rise...
GAATTAAATATCTTAGGCTTAGGATACTTTTGCAGTGCTTCTTGGAGTACATCAGTTGCAAGTGTGGCATCCATGCTATTTGATATTTTATAAGCAAGTACAGCTTTACTATGCCAATCAACAACAGTTGCAAGATACATAAAGCCACCATTGATGCGGATATAGGTAATATCTCCAGACCATACCTCATTTGGTGTTGGCACATACACAGTTTTTTTCTTACCGCTCTCTTGCCAGTATTGTTTGAGTAGATACTCATATACCTTATGCTCAGGATATTTGATACTGGTAACTCTTTTTTTCGTTGGATAGATTGCTTGTATGCCTAGTATTCCCATATATTTTAGTACTCTGTTTTTACCTATTGAGTAGCCATCTTCAACCAGTTGTTGATGAATGTATCTATACCCATACTCTGAATTATCGGTGGCTATTTCATCTATCTTATGAAGTATTTTTATATCAGTTTTGCTCATTGGTACTGGTTTATAATAAAAACTACTTCTGCTCATACCGACGAGTTCACATTGCTCTGATACTGAAAGTTCTTTATGCTTGGACTCTATCAGAGTTCTTCTGTCAATCAAGTCCAAGCTCTTTAACTTTCCCACTGCCCACTCCGCTTTCACAGTCGCTTTACCAAGTGCTTTTGCTAATTGCTCATTTTCAGATTTAAGTTCTTCTATCTCATCTTTATAAGCTTTGGTGGCTCCACCAACATCAAATGCAAAAGAAGCATTTTCCTAAAGATTGTGATGTTACCCCATACTTTGATGCTAATTGACTTGTTGTCATCTCCTCTTTTAGCATCTCTAAGATTATCTTTGTCTTTTGCTCAGCTGTATATGTCTGACCTTTTCTTCTACTCATAATTTCATCTCCATAACTCTTATTATTTTAACTTTTTTGAAAATAAATCTTACTGAATTTGTGTCTTAGATTTTAGGGGCATTATATATCTCTCTTACAAAAGTAAGTAAGGCAACAGCGGTTAGAGATATATCTCATCTTGTAGAGTTAGGATGTATTAAGCAGATTGAAAGAAGTAGCGGTAGAAATACTAGATATAGATTAAATCTTTAGAATGAGAGAAGTCTTTAAAACTTCCCATCATTACGAAATTCTGAGATTTCAGTCTCTACCATTTCATCTATCATAATTGTAAAAAGATCACTTATCATATTTGGATTTATGTTTAACTCAATGGCACGTTTGCGTACACGTTGCATTATATCATCTATTCTATCTTCGGCTTTTACTTCATCGACAGAGTTTTTAAATGCTGCTGCTTGACGAATGAGATGGCTTCTTTCAGAGATAAGATCCACTAATTTCGTATCTATTTTATCAATCTCATCTCTTACTTCTTGAAGTGAATTACATTTTTTCATATCTGTCCTTTAAATAATAAATTTTTCCGTTAACACTTCTGTAACAATTTATCTATATAATCATACCTACGATTCTCCTTGTATATCCTTAATTTTCTTTATTAAAGATGTATATACAAATTTCAAAGCAAATATATTTGAGAGACTCCTTATCTCTCAATATTCTTCCTCTTAATTTGGTTTTATAAGCTTTTTTATCGCCTTAGGTATATGTGCAAACGGAATGTTATACTCATCTAACTTTGTGCCATTTTCATAACGTAGAACATCAACTGTCATGTTCTCAGCCTTAAACAGTAGGAGCTTATAGCTTATGCCATTTTCAGTGAATTCTAAATTTTTATTTCGTAGGTCTATGTTTTTTTTCTTTTTTGCCATGCGCTAACCTTTAAGATAGATACCAGTATCTTTGACTTCAATCTTTTCTTCAGTTCTGAGTTTTGTAAGAGCGGCTTTGAACTCTTTTTTACTCATTCCAAAGATATCTTTGATAAGTTCGGGTGCACTTTTTGAGTTGTATGGCATGATTCCATTGTTCTCTTTGAGTAGTTCAAGAACTTTATCGGCAGCACTTCCACTCTTTTTACTACCCGCTTTACGTAGAGAGAGGTCAATATTTCCATCTTTTCTTATCGTTTTTATGTAGGCTTTTTTATGCTCTCCCACAGTGATGTTTTCAAAAATCTCATTATGATAGATAAGACCTTCATATTTGTTCTCTACCAGTACTTTGTATCCAAGTGGTGTCTTTGTCAGTATAAGAATGTCTACCTCTTGATGAGGCTTAAGCCCTTTTACATGTTTTTCAAAAAAGTCACCCAGTTTTTCTGTAGCGATAAGTCTGTGTGTTCTCTCATCATAGACGACTTTTATAAAACGTTTCTCTCCAATAATTGCAGTTGTTTTTTGCAATTTTTTGGGAAGCAGCAGGTCTTTTGGCAGTCCCCAATCTAAAAAAGCACCAAATGGAGCAATATCTACAATCTCTAAAACTCCAAATTCATCAAGTTTAACTTTTGGAGTATCTGTTGTTGCTACGAGTCTGTCCTCTGAGTCCGTATATAAGAAGACATCTATAAGGTCACCCTCTTTCATCTCTTGCGTGAGGTATTGTCCAGGAAGGAGTACATCATTGCCATCTTGTGCCATAAGATAAGCACCGGGTGTTGTGAGTCTATCGAGTTTGAGGGTATTGATTTTCCCTAATTCTAAAAAGTAATTTTGTTCTTTCATTGGTAATTCCGTTTTATTAATTTAATGTAATTATAGCTGAATTATTTTTGGTATAAGAGACTTATATGAGCTTTGGAAGTTGTAGGTTTAAAAGGTCAGATTTCAACCTGCTATACAAGGCTTGAAAATTATTGTAATGCAACACTAAACAGTACTATAAGCAGGACTGGAGGGGTGATTAGTAGACCAAATTTTGAATAGTTCCAAAAGCTTATTTGCACATCTTTTTTTGCAAGAGAATGGAGCCAGAGAAGTGTTGCAAGAGAACCAAAAGGAGTCATTTTTGGGCCAAGATTACAGCCAATGATATTTGCATATATCATTGCATCATTACCAACATTATGCAAAGCAATATCCATGATCATAATAGTTGGCATATTGTTCATAAGTGCTGAGAGTATTGCAGAGATAAAGCCTGTTCCTATAACTGCTAGTAGATGACTTTGTGTATTAAGATACTCTAAAATCTGTGTGATCTCAGTGGTGAGCCCTACATTTTTAAGCCCATAAACTACAACATAAAGGCCAAGAGAAAACCAAACAATCTGCCAAGGAGCCTCTTTGATAATGCTTTTTGCATCTACAGCTTTGCTGCGTGAGGCTATGAGCAAAAAGAGAAGTCCTCCGCTTAAAGCAAAGACAGAAACCGGAATATGGTAGATATCTCCTATGGTATATCCTGCAAGCAAAATGGCTAAGAAAAACCAGGAAAAACGAAAGAGCTTTTCGTTTTTAAGTACACTTTTTGGATCCGGTAAGAGGCTTATATCTACACTTTTTGGTATATCTTTGTGTAGAAGAAGAAACAAAAAGAGCATTGAGACTATGATACTAACGAGGTAAGGCAGAATCATATTGGATAAAAATGTGATAAAGCCAATTCCAAAATAGTCCGCAGTTACAATGTTTGTCAGGTTTGAAAAAACAAAAGGAAGTGATGCTGAGTCACTGATAAATCCACCTGCTAGTAAAAAGGCAAGAATCGTCTTCGCATTAAGTTTAAGAATACGCATCTTTGCTAAAAGAATCGGCGTGAGGATAAGTGCTGCTCCATCATTTGCAAAGAGTGCTGAAACAACTGCACCAAGTAAGACAGAATAGAAAAACATACGTCGCCCATTACCATTGGAGAGCTTAGCCATCTTGAGTGCAGCCCATTCAAAAAAGCCTATCTCATCAAGCACCATGGAGAGAATAATGATACCGATAAAAGCAAGTGTTGCATCCCAGATGATATTAAAAACGGTGAAGACATCATTAAAGCTGACAACACCAAGAATAAGGGCAATTATAGCACCGATAACAGCAGTAGTGCCTATCTGCATTCCGCGAGGTTGCCAGATAACAAAGATGAGCGTGATTAAAAAAAGTAGTACGGCCGTTATCATTATGTTTTTGCATCCTTTTTATTATGCTTGCTTACCAAAAATTAAGATTTTAGTATATCTTCCGCCCCAGAGTAAAAAGAGTATGAGCCAGGCAGTAAAGGATATATCAAACAAAAAGTTTGCTCCCCATCCAAAAGCGATATTAATACTAAAGAGAGAACGTAGTAGTACGATTACCTGAATCCATATAAATATACCAGTTGCAAATTTATCAGCTTGTGGTGGCAGCCCTGCGTGACCAAGTGTTACTCGTGTTCCAAAACCAACAAGAACGGTTGTTAAGAAACCTATAGCTAAAAGGTGGATATTTAAAAAGTAAAAAGATGTATCTAAAAAGAGTGCTGCGGCTAAACTGATAGCCGAGAGCCCAAAAGCAGCTGGAAGCCAAAAGAGTGCAAGATGCAGTACCCATAAAATAGAAGGTGCCTGGAGTGGATGAAGATCCCAACGTAAAAACTCACGCAACATATAGAGTGCTAAAACAATGTCAATAACAAGCTCAATTATTTTAATATCGGCAGAAGCAAAGATACTTTTTAAGATAAAAAGGCCAAATACTATCTTGATAAAATGAGGATTTTTCTCAGCCCATGAGTGGGAAAAAAATGGAATCATTCTCTGTCCAACACTAAATGCCAAAAAGATGAGGTAGAGGTAAAATGTAATATTGATGGCTGTTGGTATAAGTGCATTGAGCCCAAAGAGTGTTGCGACAATAAAGAGCAGATTTCCAGCGAGCCCGAAATACTCTGCAATTAAGATCCAAAAAGAGTCTTTTTTATCAGGTGCGTGTCCAATGTTGAAAATATTTTGGAGTTTGTAAACGATAGAGCCTTGAGCAATCAAGAGCAGAAGCATTGCAAAAGAGGCAATATAGAGACTGACAAATGCCCCAATAATAAAGAGCAATGAACCAAGCAGATTCGCATAAAAGATATTAGTATAGTATTTTTTCTCAATTACCTGTGCCTGATTAAAACGCGGAAAAGTTGTAAATAAAAAACCGGTAAATACATTGTTAAAAAGCAGATAGGCTAGTGTGTAGACATGAAATGTCGTTGTATCTAGCTGTAGTGCGAAGATACCTTTGTATGCAAGTGCAAAAATAAGCATCATAACAATAGCATTAAAGACTCCTAAGATGAAAAAGGGCTGGTGTGGTTGTGATAAAAAATAATTTTGTTTTGTTTGCATTAATTTTCCTAAATAAGATAATCCTGACCTATTTTTTTACAGTATGCACCTAGCATAGCATGTTCAAAGTCATTATTTGTAGCATATTGATAGCCAAAAGTTTTACTCCAAAGCTCGTGAGGCTCCATACAGAGATAGAAAAAGACATCTTTGTGCCATGGTTTGAAGCTCTCATAGGCATGTTTGAACATCTCTATCTTTGTAGCTTCAGGATAGGATGTCTTTCCACTTGCATCCTCGTGAGGGATCTGTGTGATCTTACTTCGAAACTCTCGCTCACGTAGTTGCTTGATGACAGGTTTGATAAATGTCAGTGTTCCAAAACTAACGAGTGCAACTTCTAATGGATTGAATTCTAATATAAGTTTTTTATATATTTCTTGATATTCGTCAAGATAGCCTTCATATTCAACTATAGGATGAAAATGAAAACCAACTTTAACACCCTTATCTGCTATTTTTCTTGCTGCTGTTATGCGTTTTTCAAGAGAAGCAGTAAGGTGCTCTTCATTTTGAATGATTGTAGGTGTGTTTAAGCTCCATGTACAGAGAATATTTTTGGGAACATCATTTTCAAGTAGGTATTTGATATTGTCAGACTTTGTTTTAAATTCCAAAATGACATTAGGATTTTTTCTGGCAAACTCCAGCAGTGCTTCAAGTACTCCTTCACGATTTCCAAACATTAGTGAATCACTTGCCTGTCCTGTACCAATATGGTAGGTTTTGTTTGGGTCGAGCTCAAGCTTGAGGAGTTTTTCTTTAAAACTAGAGTCAAAAGTGATGGTGTTTTGATTATAAAAACTTTGAATAGAACAATAAGAACAGTCAAATCCACAACTCTCAACAGCATCAAGGGTTAAAAGGTTACAGCAACGAGTTTTTTCGCTTGCTACTGGACAAAGTCCAAGTCCAAAACCATCTTTAGCTTCAACTTTAAAAGTAAATTTTTGTTCTTTTGGAATATTTTTAAGTCTAAAATTTTCATAAGAGTTAGGAGTGTTACGAATCTCTTCGTAACGCTCACGCAACTTCTTCAAAGCTATTTTCTTAGTAGGATGATTGGGAAAAATTATATATATAGGTTTCTCATCCCACATTTCCAAATCTCGCGCGAAATTTATTACTTGAAGTAGCTCTTGATACGAAAATTTATAAAAGAATGCTTTCTCTTTGATGAAGTTTCGTTCATCAGGAGAAAGTTTAAAATAAAATGTGTTCTCTATAGCTTTGTTAAATTTATTTTCATACGAATTCATAACCGAATTCTAGCAAAAACTCAACCTATTTAATAGGGATTATTTTTGCTTTTGGTGTTTTTATCGCTTTTTTAGGGATTGTAACAGTTAAAATACCGTTTTTATAGTGTGTATCTAACTTATCAACTTCACAAGTATCTGGAAGTTTTATCATTTTTTTAAAACTACCGTAAAAAATCTCTTGTTGAATGAAATCTTTCGATTTGTTCTCTTTTGATTCTTTCTTTTCTCCTTCGATAGTTAATACTTTGTCGTCATTAACAGTGAGTTTGATATTTTCTTTTTTTACACCAGCAAGATCAAATTTAATAATCATCGCTTTTGCTTTATTTTCAATATCTGTACGGGGATAATTGATATTGTTAAGTGCCGACGAATTAAGATGCTGTTCTACTAAAGAGTTAAGGTATTGATTCATCTTTGCAAAATCCATTTCAATTGGATCAACACTGTTTGTAGCAGCCTGCACAGAACCTGCTAAGATAAGTGAGGCCACCATACCTGTGAGAATTTTCTTCATTTTTCTTCCTTTTATAGAAGTATCAACCTCTTTATTTGATGTTGATACTTTTAGTTTTTTTAGACTCAACTTTCTCTAATGTTAGATAAAGTCTTCCATCCTCAAATTTAGCTTCTATTTTCTCTCTATCAATGTTGTCAGAGAGAACAAAACTACGTGAGATGACACCGAAGTTTGACTCACATAGATAGTAAGCATCTTTTTTCACTTCGTTTTTGTAACGTCTAACAGCTGTTACTGTAAGGTAGTCATCTTCTACTTTTAATTCTATATCTTCTTTTTTAACACCGGGTAAATCAACTTCGATTGTAAAGGTGTCATTTTCATGTTTTGCAAGGTTTGCAAGAGGCAGATGAGAAGCTACATTGTTAAATGTATCTTTTACAACCTCTAAACCTTTTTCTACTGTATCTTCAACTTTTTCTGCAATCTCTTTAGATGTTTTTACGATATCCATAAAGCACCTCCTAAAAATTATTTGATTTCAATTTTTTTCATAGAGTCTTTAATTACTTTGAGCTTAGGAATGACAATCTCTAAAACACCGTCTTCACTTTTTGCTTCAATGTTCTCTACATCAACTTTTTCCGGTAGAGTGAAGCTGCGTGAGAATGTACCGTAAAAGCTCTCTACTCTATAGTAATCTTCTTCTTTGACTTCATTTCTTACTTCACGTTTTCCTTTGATAGTAAGAACATTTTTATCTACACTTATCTCAACATCTTCTTTTTTTACACCCGGAAGGTCGACATCAATATAGTATGCGTCATCACCCTCACGTGTGTTTACAGCAGGTGTAAAATCAAACACCTCTTTTGATTCTTGCTCTTCAAATTGTTTAAAAAATTCATTAAATAGATCAAATCTTTCTCTTGTTGACTGATATGGACTTCTATATCTTGTTACTACCATGATATGCTCCTTAAAATTATTTATTTCTAGTGAAATAATAAAATATTTTATAAAGGAGTTTTGCTACTTAAGTAGCATTTGGGAAGCTTTTTCTTGCAATTTTTTAAAATTTGTAACTTTTATATTTCGGCGGCTTGTTTCTATGAGATTATCAGCCTTTAGTTGTTTGAGTGTACGCTCAACAACATGGCGTACAGTTCCAAGTAGTTTTGCTATCTCTGAGTTGGAGAGATTATGCAGAAGGTTGTACTTAAAATGTTTGTTTGGGTTGAGGTTGTCTACAAGCAGATTGATAAGTCTATCTTTTGTATCATACAGAGCCAGATCAGTTGCCAACTCTTCTGTGTGACGCATCTGTGCAGCGAGGTAAGGAAAAAATTTTTTATTGAATGTATGATCATTTTCAAGCCAATATCTTACCCTTTCAATAGGTAGTTGAAGTACTTTACAATTTTCAAGTACTTCATAGATAACGTCATGTGGTTTGTTGTCAAGCAGTGTAATGACATCAAACATATCACCACGTTTATAGATGAAGATAGTCTGTTCCTTATTATTTTCAAAATTGATCTGATAGGTTTTGATCCTGCCATCGACAACGATGTAAAAATACTCCATCAGATCATCAGGAAAAAATGGAGAAGCTCCTTTTTCAAACTCTAGCGGTTTTGCATATTTGTAAAACTCATTTTCAAAAGTCTGGCTTGTGTTGTTAAGGAGTTCAAGTTGTTTAGAGTTATTTTGCATACTATAATTGTAACATAAGTTAAGAAGCGAGTTGAAAGTATTGCAGATTGTCAGATTTTTTCAAAGCTGAGATTTATTTGACTACTATATGAAAGATTATCAATAGTAGGAAGTAAGATGACTTTAGGTAAATGTCCATATTGTGAAGATGGTTTGATTGAAGTTCGTGATAAAGAGGTTAGAGGTAAAAAAGTAAAACTTTATGCCTGCTCAAATGCACATTGGATGAGTGAAGATGGTGAGATGTATGAGCTCACGCAAGAGGCAACATGTGACTTTAGAATCTGGCAAAATACACTTGCCCGTTATGGAAAATGGTTAAGCTACAAAGAGGTGCGTGAGCTGCTCAGTGAAGGTGAGCTTGAGGTGGAACTGCTTAGTAAAAAGTATGCGAAAAAGATTTTCTACACAAAAACAGTTATCCTCAATCAAGAGTACGGAGTAAGCATACTTTGGGATTAGTTTTGGTAAAATTTACTTATGTTACAACAATATCAAGAAGCAATAGAAAACAGTAATATTGTATCTAAAACTGATGTTAATGGCATCATCACTTTTGTCAATGACGAGTTTTGCAAAATTTCTGGCTATACAAAAGGTGAGCTTCTTGGTAAAAACCACAATATCGTAAGACACCCCGATGTCCCTGCTTCAAAGTTCAAACTCCTCTGGCAGACGATAAAAGCTAAAAAAATCTACAAAAGCACAGTAAAAAACCGCGCAAAAGACGGCTCTACCTTCTATGTTAATACGACGGTTATTCCTATTTTAAATGAAAAAGGGGATATTGAAGAGTTTATTGCCATTCGTTATGATGTAACTCAGGAGGTTTTTTATAAGGAGTCTTTAGAAAAAAAAGAAAAAGAATTGGAAATTCTCAACAGTGAGCTTGAAAAAAGGGTAGAAGAAAAAACAAAAGAGCTAAAAGAGCTCAATGAAACACTTGAAATGCGTGTCAAAGAGGAGATTAAAAAGAATGAAGAAAAGCAAAAGGTGATGTTCTGGCAATCTCGATTTGCCTCTTTGGGAGAGATGATTGCCAATATTGCACATCAATGGAGACAGCCGCTTACTGAATTGAATCTTATACTATTTTCTTTTAAAAAAGCAGCATTGAATAAAGAGAATAAAGAGCTAGAACTGCTTTATAAAGAGAGTAAAGTACTTATCCAAAATATGTCTAACACGATTGAAGATTTTTCCAACTTTTTTAAACCAGACAAAGAAAAACAGCATTTTATGTTGCATGAAAGTATAGAAGAAGCCCTGCAAATCTTAAAACGTGTTCTTAAACGTGATATGATTCAAGTTAAAACTTCTTATGAAAATGTAACTGTTTTAGGCATAACTAATGAATTCACGCAAGTCATTGTCAATTTGCTAAAAAATTCGAGGGATGCTTTTGTAGAAAATGGGGTGCTTATACGTGAAATCAAGATTGAAGTCTTCAAAGAGAAAGGCAATGCCCTTATCATTGTTGAAGATAATGCCGGAGGTATTAAAGAAAAAGAGCGTTATAAGATATTTGAGCCTTATTTTACAACAAAACATAACTCGCAAGGTACAGGGTTGGGACTTTTTATGTCAAAGATGATATGCGAAAAGGGTTTTAACGGCTCTTTGGATGTGAGCTCTAAAAAAGGAACGACATGTTTTACGATTAAAATACCGCTAGAGGCAGAGAATGAGAAATAAATTTTTAAAAACATTGCGTGTTTTATTTGTTGAAGATGAAGAGAAACTCTCGAAACTTCTTAAAAATGCCATTGGTGATAACTTTTTTAAATTCTCAATTGCGCATGACGGGCAAGAGGGTTTGGAGATGTTTGAAAAAATAGCACCTGACATCGTTATTACAGATATCAATATGCCAAAAAAGAGTGGTTTGGAAATGGCAAAAGAGATAAAAACCATCGATAAAAGTGTGCCAATTATTATACTGAGTGCTTTTAGCGAGACAGAGAAACTTTTAAATGCCATAGATGTCGGGGTTGTGAAGTATCTCATAAAGCCTTTTGATCCGGATGAACTTTTAGAGTACATCATCTCACTTGAAGAGTACTTTGGAGAGCGAGAGATACAGCTGCGTGATGAATATATCTATAATAAAACGAAAAAAACACTTTACAAAAAAAGTAGATATGTAGCACTGAGTAAAAAAGAGAAGCAGTTTTTAGAGTTACTGTTGGAGTATTATGAAAAAGAGATCTATGTTGTGAGTGATGAGCTTATTAAAAAAGCACTTTGGGAAGATGAAGCGAGTGATGACAGACTTAGAACCTTCATACGAAGATTTCGTGCCAAAACATCTAAGGATTTGATTAAAAACATCAAATCAGAAGGCTATCAGATAGTGATAGCCTAAAGAGGATGGAGACTATTTTGTGTAAAGATCAGTACCTGGGTGATTAGGTTTGCTAATAGCAGGTTTTTTTACTGTCTTAGTGTCATAGTGAACGATACTTTCAGCCTGTGCTGCAACGAATATGAAAGTTAATGCTAATAAAATTTTTGTCATAGTTTTTATCCTTAATTTAGTTGATTTTTTTTAAATCGGACAAAAATTGTCTGATTTAAGTTTCAGCAGAATAATAACCGATTCTTTGTAAAGAAGTATTGACATATATCAAGGAAAAGAGTTTTTATCTCCAAACAATTTCAAGTGAGTTTTTTACTGCTTTTTTATCAAAACTCAAAGTGGCTTTTTGCAGATTTGCGATGTTTGTCTCTGTTTCCAAAAACTCTTGAATATAGTAGGGTTTGTTATAGCCTCTTTGTTGTAAATCGTTGATGATGGAGTTGATATCATCGGGTGTAAGCAGATCTGCATGCAGTGTTGTTCGCACTTCAAAATCTATGCCAGAGGCTAAGAGCATATCTAAACTTTTGGAAAAATTATCATACCTGTGTGAATGGGTTATGCGTGTGAATTTCTCTTTTGGTGCTTTGTAATCGAGTGCGATATAGTCAAGCAGATGCAAATCAAGAAGTTTTTTAAGATTATCAAAATTGGTGCCATTGGTATCGAGTTTGATGGAAAATCCCATCTCTTTGACAGCCTGACAAAAAGGTGCCAGATCATAAGCAGTTGCTTCACCGCCAGAGAGAACGACTCCGTCCAAAAGTCCTACACGTGAGCGTAGAAAATCGAGTGCCTCACGCATAGTAATAGTGCCTTTTTTTGCAAAGACAATATCTTTGTTATAACAGTAGTCACAGCGCATATTGCATCCGCTAAACCAGATAATGGCAGCTAAGTGGTCAGGATAGTCAAGATGCGTGAACTTTGTTATGTCATAGATGAGACTACTGTTCTCTAAACTGGACTCGTTGTTTGTGTTCACCTGTTTTTCCTATGTTAAAGCTCTCAACAGGTCTGTGGTATCCCATTACACGGGTATAAACAATGCATTTTTGTCTTTTGCTCTCTAAAAGTGTTAAAATCTCTTCTTTACTCATAATGTCTCCTTTTTATGCTAATGCCAAGTTTCCTTCAGAAGGAAGCTCTTGCGACTTTGTTTCTTGAATGTTAATGTTGGCATATTTTGCAAACAGCTCTTCATCACACTTTGGACAGTACTCATGCTCTCCTGCAATGTAGCCGTGTTTTGGACATACTGAGAAGAGTGGTGTTATGGTGATGTATGGCAGTCTGAAGTTTGAAATGACATTTTTTACAAGCTTGCGGCAGGCTTCTGTTGAGCTGACCTTCTCCTGCATATAGAGATGCAGTACTGTTCCGCCTGTGTATTTGGTCTGGAGTTCGTCTTGGAGTTCAAGTGCCTCAAACGGATCACTTGTATAATCAACCGGAATTTGAGAGGAGTTGGTATAGTAGATATTCTCATCCATTCCCGCTTGGATTATCTTGTCTCCAAAGCGTTTTTTGTCCTCTTTTGCAAATCTGTAGGTTGTTCCCTCTGCCGGTGTTGCTTCGAGGTTGTAAAGGTTTCCTGTTGCTTCTTGAAACTCTACCATGCGTGAGCGCATATGGTTTAGAATTTCAATGGCAAACTCCATCCCTTTTATGGTTGTAATGTTTTCTTGTCCGTCTGTAAAGTTGGCTATCATCTCGTTAATGCCATTGACACCAATGGTTGAGAAATGATTTTTAAATCCTGGAAGATAGCGCTTAGTATAAGGAAAAAGCCCTCTGTCATACATCTCTTGAATAAAGACACGTTTTTTCTCCAGCGTGGATTTTGCATGTTCCATTAGTTCATCGAGTTTTGCATAGAGGCTCTCTTTGTTGCCTTTGTGTAAAAATCCAAGTCGTGCCATATTGAGTGTGACGACACCGATGCTTCCCGTCATCTCAGCACTGCCAAACAGGCCACCACCGCGCTTAAGCAGTTCTCTTAAGTCCAGTTGTAGTCTGCAGCACATACTGCGAACATGTCCGGGTTTGTATGCCTCTTCATTCTCTACGAGGTTTCCGTTTTCATCGCGTTTGTATTGGCTCCCTATGAAATTTTGAAAGTAGGAAGAGCCAATTTTTGCTGTATTTTCGAACAGCAGGTCGGTATTTTCGCCGTACCAGTCAAAATCTTCGGTGATATTGACGGTAGGTATAGGAAATGTAAAGGGTTGGCCGGTTTTATCCCCCTCTGTCATAACCTCATAGTAAGCTTTGTTTATCATATTCATCTCTTCTTGGAAATGTTTGTATGTCATATCTGTGAGAGAGTTAGTGCCTCTCTCTTGTGCTTTGAATCTTAGTGTGGCATCGTTAATACCCTCAAAGAGATGTCTTTGCTTACTTGTTGGAATTTGATCTGCTAGGTCGGCAGGTACATTCCAATCGATTGTGATGTTTGTAAAAGGTGATTGTCCCCATCGTGCAGGAACGTTAAGGTTATATATGAAACTACGAATACTTTTCTTTACCTCCTTATATGAGAGTTTGTCTTTAAATAGATAAGGTGCTAAATAGGTGTCAAAAGAGGAAAAGGCCTGTGCTCCAGCCCATTCGCTTTGCAAAATTCCTAAAAAGTTTGCCATCTGTCCAAGAGCTTCTCTAAAGTGCTTTGGAGCACTGCTCTCGACTCTTCCTCTCACACCATTAAATCCCTCATCAAGAAGAACTCTCAGACTCCAGCCGGCACAGTAACCTGTAAGGCAGTCAAGATCATGTATGTGATAGTCCCCATTTCTATGCGCATACCCTTCTTCTTTTGAGTAGATTTTATCTAGCCAGTAATTTGCGATCACTTTTCCCGCAGTATTGTTTACAAGTCCTGCGTTGGAATAGCCTGTATTTGAGTTTGCTTTGATTCTCCAGTCACTTCCATTTATATACTCCTCAATGGTCTGCGTAGAGTTGACAAAGGTAGTGTCATCATCCAAGAGGTTTTGGCGCTGCATTTTATGTGTATGACGATAAATCATAAAAGAACGCATTACATCAAAATATCTACCCTTGTACAGCTCATACTCGATCAAATCTTGAACATCTTCAACTGCAACAGCACGTTTATGGTCAAGTTTTTCTAAAACATTGATGAAAATAGTCTCATCATAGGAAACATTCTCACTGTCAAAGGCTTTCCTTATAGCATCTTCGATCTTATAAGATCGAAACTGCTTGTAAGTGCCATCGCGTTTTAAAATGTACTCAACCATTAACTACTCCCAAAGTGATGGCAGCAGTTTAATGCAAGTTGCGTTAAGTAGCAATAATAATTTTTGTCACTTTTGTGTCACTTAAAATCTAATTCATTCATACAATCTATGCAGTATTGAGATTCTGGGATGAGTTTTAAACGTTCTATGTTAATATCTTCTTCACATTCTTTACAAATTCCATATTCATTACTTTCTATTCGCAGGTAAGCAGATTTTAATTTGTTTAATCTTTTTTGTGCAACTTCAAATCTTTGGATATTGATATTTTGGTCTTGTTTGAGTATTTTATGATCTATACTATCAAGTGAGCAATCTTTTTTGATAGGTTTGAGCTGCTTTTGAACGATTATTAGCTCTGTAGTTAGTAAATCGATTTCTTTTTCCATAATATTTTTAAGTTTTTGTTTTTCTTGTTGTGTCATGTTTATTTTCCATATTTAATAGTGTATTATACAATGGATTTGTGTTGAAAACTATAAGCTTAATAAAAGTTTTACATTTGTTTTGCTACAATTCCAATCCGCTTTGCTGTTTTAACAATGAAAAAGAGTATTTCTGTCTTTATATATAATGTATAAAAGATAAAAGTATTGGCAAGCGAAATTTAAGATTCTTTGCCTAAAAACAGCAAAGACAAAGACTCATAAGGACTTACGATGAAAGTAAGAGCTTCAGTAAAGAAAATGTGTGATGACTGTAAAGTTATCAAAAGAAGAGGG
>Ga0256828_1001416_pt1 | contig 14981 bp, 19 predicted proteins | sample CV88metaG_FD_185993 | JGI IMG/M metagenome (GOLD analysis project Ga0256828, IMG submission 185993) | Hydrothermal vent microbial communities from East Pacific Rise, Pacific Ocean - CV88 | ecosystem: Environmental > Aquatic > Marine > Hydrothermal vents | place: Pacific Ocean: East Pacific Rise...
ATTGAGTTCTGGTATAAGAATATCAGAGGAGATGTTCCAACAACTGCATCAATATTCAAGAATGAAGCAAAAGCAAGAGAACTTGGGAAAAAGATCAAATCATTAAAGAATCAATTTAGAGCAAAGCCTCTTACAGATGATTCTGTTGAGTCTCTAAAGTCAAGAGAAGCATACTTCAACTTCAGAAAATTCATACCTGTTATAGGTGATGTGAACTTTAAAAATATGTTCGATGATTTTATAATCCATACAGATAAGGCTAGAATGGCTTCTGACAACGGAAAAGTAGAGATACAATACTTAGACATAGATGATGCAGTTGCAGTCAATAGAAGAGCTTATGGAAGCAATAAATCAACAAAAAGAGAATTGGGATATGAGATAACTCCAATATACAAGAATTATGCAGGTACAGAAGAACCACATCTCATAGTTTATGCAGAAAGTTTAAATGATGGATTTGCATACATACAGAAGCTAAAAGCAGAACAAGTAAACAGAGAGAATCAACTTGGTGAAGTTGCAATTACTCCTGATACAAAAATAAAGATAGTTGACCTTGCAGGCATTCCAAACAGTAACAAGTTTGAAAAGATAGTTAAAGATGCAGGATCAGCACAAAAGGTAATTTATGCTGCTGATAATATTTCATATACAAAGAATGGAGAAAAGAAAGTACTGTCTAAAGAACATCAAAAGTCGATAGATGAATTCATAAAAACTGCTGGTGCAGAAAGGGTTTATCCAAATAAGTCATTTAAAGATTTCAATGAAGAGATAGTTAATTTAAACAGAAATGATCTCCATAACAAAGTGATAGAATCCATTGATGCAAAAGTACAAAAGATAGTCAAAGAAAAGGTTGATAATGAAGTACAGTATAGAGGGTTCATATCTACAGCACTGACTGAAATGAAAGATTTGGTAACTGCGTTCACAAGAACAGATGGTTCACTTTCAACTGACAAAGGTGCAATAAGATATAACTCTTCAGGAAAGATAGTACTGAACAACAAAGGACAGCAAACATACAGAGATGTAGCTCATGAGATACTTCACCACTTACAGGAATCTACAGCATTAAAAAGATCAGAAGATGGTGGAGCAGAGGTTGAGTTGAATACAAAAGAAATGGAAGAGATATTCCAAGCATTCGATAATATTTCATATACATACAAAACAGTATTCGAGTCTCCTGATTTAAAACATACAAAAGCATTATTCGATGAGAAGTTCAACGACTACCTTGAGAGATTAGATGGAAGAATGGAGTCTAGTGCTGAAGCAAGGAGAAATGCTACAAGAGAAGTTCTTGTTGAAATGATGTTAGATAAAAATGTTATGGAAGAAATGTCAAATCATACGGTAAAGAAAGTTGGTGATGACGTTGTTCTCACAAAAATCGAAGAAGGAACACTTTTAACTGCTGATAAGAACTCCGTTATGTTTAGGGTTATGTCAACACTATCAAAAATACTCAATGGATTATTTGATCGTTTATCAAATGGAACAATGAATATCTATGAAGATTCTGTATTTGGTAGAGTATATCGTCAAATGGAGAAAGACATAAATAACAGAACGATACTTGAACCAAATATCAAAAAGATTCGTAATGGTGCTTTATATGCAAGAACACAAAACACAATAAAGAATTTTGACTTATGGAAAACAGCACAGAAAGCAGCTAAAGATGCTTATAATGCGTTCCCTGAAAGAATACCTGTATATGAAAAGATATACGACTTTAGTAAGCATTGGGCATACAAAGCAGATGAATATCTTACAAGTGGATTAGCATCTACATCATTGAAGAAATTCTGGAGATTTGCAAATGGAATGAAAGAAAGAAATGAAATTCTTGAACAGTTATCTATTGCAAAGCAGAACATTGATAAAGATGCATCAATATTGAGAGATAACTTCATCAAGATAATCAGAGATGACTATGAAGCTATGACAGAAGATGCAAGAAAGGGTATTGTACGTCTAATGCAATACGATCTAAAGTCGTTGTCTTGGGAATCTATGGATAGAGTAATAACTGCGCTTGGTAAAGGTGATTCTAAAACAATAGAAAAGATGAAGAAAGATGCATTGGATAGATTTAATAGAGTATCACAACAAGTACAAGAGATAGGTGGAGAAGAAGCAGCTACAATGTTCATCTCTGACATTAGAAAGCTTATTGATTTTATGGTGAACGATAGATTTACATCATCTACTCCACACAATGCATTTGAGATAGCAAATAGATATACATCACATCTTGAAGATGCAGAGGTAACAGAAAACTTCAGAATTGTTATTGATGAGTACATAACATTGTCATTAATGAATAAAGGTAAAACAGGAAAGAAACTGTTCGATAAAGAGGCTAAAGCATTATCAGAGGTTGACATTGAGGCAGTAAGAAGAATATTCTCTGCATATAAAAGAGCAACTGAAGATACATCAGATTTTGGTACTAAAGCTGATATTGGACGTAAGGGAGACATTGTTGATCCTGATTTAACATTCAAAGAAACAATTGCAATGCCAAGAGAACAATTCGATAATCTGTCAAAGAAACAGCTTAGAAAGCTAAATGAGCACAAAATAGATAAAGGTGATGATGGTTGGGTATATATAACACTTCCAAGTTCAAAGCTACAGAAGCAAGAAGGAATATTGACAGGAGTATCAACTGACTACAATATTGATGCAGAACTTGAGCTTACCGGAAATGAATTGAAAAAGCTGAATGAAGTGTTCAATGGTGAAAGACATGACTTGCTAGATGCATACTTAAATGAGAGATATGCTACAGATAGAGCCAAAGGTCATAACATCTATGCAACAATAGAGAATGGAAAAATAACAGGATTAAAGAAAGCTATTCCAAGAAAAGCTCTAACAGATGAAACAAAGAACTTCGGATTGATTATGGCAGAAGAGATATATGCAAAGAACGTAAAGATCAAGAAGAACTTTATTTATCAAAGATTTATGGAAGAAGCAAATATAGTATCTAAAGACTTGAAGTCTCCAAGAGAAGAAGAGGACTATCTCTCAAGACTGAAAGAAGCTACACAAAAAGAATATACAGAAGATGATCTTCCGTTGGATATGGTATTCATATCAGATAAGATATTCTCACATAAAGAGAAAGAAGCTGAAACACTATTCAAGAGTGCAGAGTTCAAGGATAAGTATAGAAAGATAGAAAGAAAGCATAAAGACTGGTTACCGGAAGAGTTTGCCAATGAAACATATATTAGAAGAGATATGTATAATAACCTTGTTACACAGACTCTTGATTTCAAATTTAACTGGTTGAGTACTGAAGATGCTAAAGAGTTTAGAAGACTTATGAATAAATATGCAGAAACAACTGCTCTTCATAAGCAAGCAATCACTCTTGCTAATCCAGATACACAAATGAATAACCTTGTTGCAAATGGTGTTAAGCTTATGCAGTGGACAGGAAGTCCTAAGTTATTTGAAGTTAAGAAAGCTTGGGGAGACATACTAGGCTACCAGAAGCTCATAGGTGAGCTAAAACAAGCTTATCTCAAGAAAGACGACGAAATGGTCAAGAAACTTACAAAAGAGCTTGATGAGCATCCTATGAAGTTCTATGATGATCAAGGAATGTTCTCTACGTTGGTTGATGGTGTTGAAACATCAGGAGCTAAACAGAGAAACCAATTATATGCAAAGATAGCAGAATTGTATGACAGTAGATTCAATGATTCTGACTTCAAAAGAGGAATTGCTCACTATGCAGGAAACTTTTTCTTTGCAGATGGAAGTAAAACAAAAATGTTTGCTGCTTCTGTATTGAGAATTGGAGATTTTGCTCCAAGAGTTGTATTGCATAAATTCATATATGACAAAATGATTGGAGAAGGAAAGTCTAAAGCAGATGCATTAAAAGAAGCAAATGAGATAGCATTGGATCAATTCGTAAATGCAAGGGAAAATACGAATAGTATCATTGCTGCTGCTGATGTATATGGTGGAGCATTGTTCGCAAGATTTCAATCTCTATTCTTTGTATCACAAGTCATAGCAGCCAGAAAGAACCCAGTTACAACTGCTGGTTTGGCTTTCTTGATCTATGAATACAATAAAGATAATGACAATGCATCATTTAAGAGTAGAAGTATTTCACCAATATCAAGCTTACTTGATAGTCCTAACTTCTTTGATCCTACAGAATTAAATATTCCTGATCTTGCAGAAGCTACACTACAAGCAGTTACTCCTGTTTAGGGAGCTTCTGTTCGTCTCTTGCTTCAGCGAATAATTCACTTACACCATCTTCATCTGTATTGTTTGAGTCAAGTATCTTTAACTTTTCTAGCCAATCCTTATACTCTTTAATATTATTCTTTCCAATAAAAGCTTTTATGATTATCGGATCATCTTCTGATTGTGGTTTGTACTCTATTAGAAGTAGCCATTCCTTCTCTAAAAGTTTACGCCTATAGTCTGCAACTTTTCTTGAACTCCAACCGATAGAACAACCAACCATCTTGTCGTCTGTAATGTCTGTTGTCTTTCCTGCATTGAGATAATAGTCAATAAGATAGAATGCCTCAGCATTGATTTCTTTAGACAGCAGTTTCTTTTCTTCAAATGTAAGATAGTTTGTCATTGTCTTTTTCTTCTTTCTTTTAAAGTTCTCTTTGATATAATTGACTCTAGGTTTTGTTTTCAAAATCTATCCTTCGATATAATAAAATTTCCCAAATACGAAAAACTACTGTTACGAAATTTCGTATCTGGGATACCCGAATTATACGAAATTTCGTATAAAAGCTACATTAAAAGTACGAAATTTCGTACTGCTCAAATGTGCTTCAAACAACGGTGTACTGGTAGCTAGATAAGATTTGAACAAAAAGTTAAGCTATATAGTACTATATACTAAGCATATATAAACAATACATTTACTAGACGATCTATGGTCTAGTAGTGAATACGAGCTATTACTCATATTTCTCTTTATATCGTTTGATAGCTGTGTTCTCATTAGGTGCATAGATGATCTCATCATCTATTTTCCATTTATTATTACCAAGGTCAGTTATTGAGTAGCATTTTAGTCCAAGCTTTTCTGCTGGTGTAGGATTAGTCTTTATCCTCTTTGTGTTTTCAAGTCTATGTAAATCTTTGCATATATGGCTAAATTTTGGAATATCAGAATAGTAGTCCTCTGTTATTAGCCAACATTCTTCTATCTCAGAATAATATGCATATTTGTATTCATATTTTTTCTTCAAACTTAATCCTCAATTGATTTTCTAAATTTTCTACTAACTGCTGGATGCTTTAGTTTTCTCTCTGCAACTTCAGATATTTGTCTTGCTCTCTCTCTTGAAAAGCCAAACACTTTACCAATATCAGAAAATGTAAATTCACCTCCAACTGCCTGTGTTCCAAGCCTGGCTTTAATGAGGTTATTCAAGTCAACATTCTCCTGTGCTCTCTTGTGTTTCATTTCGAGTGTTAGTAGTTTGGATACAAGCCTATCGTCAGGATTGTCAGATACTTTCATATCTTCAATCATAAACAATAATTCATCAAATGCATTTTTAATTGACAATGCTTCAGACTGAACGAATTTTGGATGAACTTTGTCGTATGGAAGTTTCTTTCCAAGACTATCTCTCTGTGGATTCTCATCATACTTTTTCTTTAGTTTTCTTTGGTCATAAATACGTTGTCTTTTTACTTCCTTAACAATATCATCAATTATCATTTCAAATAAATATTTCTTTTTCTTTGCCAAACTAATCTCCGTTTTAGTAAACTCAACAGAGTGTATCGAAATACACTCTATGAATCTATATTAATGATTCTTCTTCACACTCTTCAGTGTTAAAGTTTTCCATAGTTTCAAATGTTTTATCATCTAGGTTACACATAATCTCTTCATCTTTGAGTTCAATAGCACCATCAATGATGTCACAAATGTCTTCAACACACAAACTAACCACACCAGCAGTTAAGACTGCTTCATACATACCACTTCCGATATATCTAAGCATCTTCAGTCACCATTATATATTTAACCATACCAGCAGGCACTAAGTATTTGTTTTCAATACCAACACCTCTTTGAGCATTGTACTCTACACCAACAACACAACCAACAGTTATCTCTGACAAGTGTGGTTGCAAATGCAAATCAGAAGGAACTGCAAGTACTTTAAATCGTACATACTGATCTTCCTTCATAGCATCTGATTTTGATGATCCTACAATGATGCCTGTATTGCTTGTTCTGATTTCCTTTTTCTCAAGGTCTTCACCATCAAGCCTTTCAACAAGAAGCATTCCATTTATAGGTTTAATAGGTTGATTCTTCATTGTCGTTTCCTGTGTCTTTAGAGATGAATGCTTTGCTATAATCTGCTTCATACCACAAAGACATAGCTTCAATCGATTTGTCTTTTACAAACTTACCGTCAACAATTGTACCTGTTCTTGATTCTATCTCTTTTAGGGTTTCCTCAAGTGCAATGGTTGGATCGTATCCAAGTTTACGAATTGCTCCTGTTGCAAACACAATCATATCAGAGAAATCATCAACCAGTTGTTCCGGTGTTTTATGTTTGCTCTTCATATTTGAGATCATATCTACCGCTATAGGTCTTGCATCCTCTGATTCAATCCCCAGTTTAGCCTCTATAACCTCTTCAAGCACCATAGCCAACTCATTGTCTAGGTTAAACTTAGAGGGATGCTTAATAAGCATCCTTGACTCATTCCAAGCTACTATCCTGTTTAACATTCCACCATCCTTTTTCTTTGTTTATTTTTACAAGCTTTTCAGCAACTCTCTTGAATAGTTTATTTTCGTCTTCAAGATTCTTTTTTATCTTACGTTTTTGTTCATCAAGTTTTTTGTTGTAGCTATCTACTTTTTTCTTGTGTCTTTTCTTTCTTGAATCTATAAGCTTCGATACCTTTTTAACAAAGACAGAAGCCTTCTTGCGTCCTCTGTCCCTGCTATTGAATAGTGACTCTGCCCTATCCAGTATTTTCTGCTTATATTCAGTTGTATAGCGTTCTTCGTACACAATCTTTTCAACAGTATCAAGCTCTTTGATGATCTGATTGTTTGACTTATATTCTAAGACTAGACGATCCATATAGTTGTCATAGTCTTCCTTTGAGTCAAATGAGAGCAAGTAACGATAGTCATCATTCTTTGCTCTGTATATGGCTATCGGACTATAGCGGTAAATCATCTTCTCCGAACATCTCATCTACAACGTCATGAGTAGTTTGCTCTTCTCCGCCTGATTGTTTTCTTTGCCCGAAGAATTCACCTTCAAGATCAACAAGATCAAAATAACCATCAATAGCTGTTGGTTCTTTTCCATCTTTCATTTCGACTGGTGACTTTCTACTTTCGGCAGAGAACACTTGCATCAACTGATGAGAGTCATAGATTTTACCGTTTGTTTTAATATCATCTTTCTTGACCTGAAGTGCAATAAGCATCTCTTTTCCAACAATGCTTGTAATCTTTTTAGCTTCTTTACCATAAGCTTTTTCGTTTACTGATTGAATGTCTTTCAAATTTACACCACATACAGTCAAGATGTTTGAGAATTGCCCCCAACCGATAGCATTCTTAGCTCCGTCTGTATTCTTGATTGTTTGGAAACCAAAGTCATAAGTTGCACCAGTATCAACCTCTTCAACTTTCATCATCATTTGAACTGTTTTCTTTGTTGCATCAGTTGACGGAATCAAGTGAAAATCTGTGATCTTTACTTTCTTTACTCCTGAAGTTGCTGCAATATACGTTTTCTGTCCACTGGACACCTGAATGTCGTCATTTTTGATTTCGTCTAAAAAATCCATTTTAATCCTTTTGTTTTGTTTGATTTTCAAAGTGTCTTAGCACTTTAACGAACATACATTTCTGTATGCTCTATAAAGAACTATTTCATCTCTTTCAATAGTTGTCTGTTAAAGTCTCTTGCATCAAGAACATCAAGGTATCTTGTTAACATATCTTCATCTGTCGCACCTTTTTCCCTGGCTTCTTTTGCAAGTTTCTTCATAAGCTTATTTGTGAGCATTTCCTTATACTCAAGAGCTTCGATATACTTCAGGTCTTTCAAATCCTTTGGATCACAATCGTATAAATATTGTGTTGACTTGATCTTCTTACTCTTCATCATTGAAATACTCTTTCAATTCTGCAATGATGTGTTTCATATTGAACTCATCCTTTTGCTTCTTTGATGTTTCATCTCTCCCATCAATTCTCATTTTAGGATGTGAAAATTCCATATCAAAAGGAACTCTTGCTTCACCATCAGTTAATATAAGCCATCTTTCTCCGTCAATCTTCTTTGCTGTCATTGCAATATCAACATGAGACAACCAACCCCCTGTGTCTTTAAACTCACCTTTGGCAACAGATACAAGTTCTCCTGTCTCCTTACTTACCATAAGGTGATTGATAAAGATAACTATTTTGCTTGTACTGTTTGCAAGTCTAGCAAGTTCATCGAATTCGTATCTGTATGCATCCCATTTGGCAAAGTTTACAACACCCTCTTCTTTGAACTTAAGCTCAAGAAGTGTTGAATATCTACTGATAGCATCAACAACGATAACATCAACTTTATCACTCTTTAGTGCAGCTATGAGTTTTGTTTTCATATCATCTGCTGATTTTGGCTTATATCTGACTGTGTTCTTCTTGATGAATTTTGCAGGTGGTTTAGTTTCAATATCCATCCAGAATATCTTGTCATCTTTAGTTACTCTTTCAAATGCTCCTGATTTACCTGTATCAGGTAATCCTTCGATCAATACCAATGGCATTACTTCTCCTTCTTCTCTCTATTTTTAGATACAACAATTGTCGGCTTAACGTCAGACACTTTTACCGTATCTTTATAGATCGCAGGATGTTCTTTTTTGAGTTTTGTTGCATCAACTGAATATCGTTTATATCCGTCTTTTCTTGTTACTGAATATTTCATACCTTTGTATGAATCTTTACCTGCTATTCCAAGTTCAATGTCAAGTTTCTCTTTGAGCTTTACTTTTCTTTCCTTGAGTTTTCCTTCTTCAACTGCCAGTGCTTCCATTTGCTCTAACAGAGCTTCAATCGGTAGTATCATTTTCTAATCCTTTCTTAACTAAATTTGCGTAATGAATAATCTTATTCAAATCCCTAATTGCCGAAGTTCCAGAATGTCTGTTTCCGTCACCTGTACGACTTTTCATAACTCCTACAAGTGATTTCAGTATTGTTCCTTCTGCAAACGTCATATTGTTTTTAACCGTTACACTATCTACATCAATACAATCCTTAAACACATCATAGTAGTCAGTTTTTGATCCATTGTTTGTACTCATTTATTTATCCTCACATTTTTTATTGAATTCACAAAGAGCTTTACAGTACTTGCAGTCTTCACCAATTACACAATCGAATTCAGGCTCATCATCAGATGCAAGAGCAGTTGCAATTGAATCAAGTCTCTCTTCTACTTCATTGATGTTCATACAAGGAAGTTCTGCCAATACGTTGAATTCTCCGTCTTTGATATATCCTCTGTCTTTGTTCCATAAATCTCTTGGACAGTATGACACATATACGTTTTGAGGGTACTTAAAATTTTCGTTTGTTTTGTAGAAAAGATATGAGTACAATGATCCCTGAAATCTATATGGTCTGAAGTAATCATTCTCAAGATCGTTATCCTCAATGAGTCTTCCGACTTTGCTTAAAACAGGAGAGTTTACAAACTTATAATCAAGTATCGCAAATCTATCATCAGCAACCATGACCTTATCTGAACTACCAGTTACCTTGAGACCTTTGTAATCAATCTCCATTGATACTTCTTTGTAATCTCCTTCGTCAAGATGTTCTGCAAGTAAGTGAGCAGCAGTTCCAAATCCTGCTCCCATTGTGAAGGGTAACTGCGTTTCCCAATCTTTCTTCTTTACTTTCTTCAGTACATAATTTTCATCTGGATTTCTTTCTCTCCATATACGATAGATAGGTTTACCAAATTCACTTCCTGATATTGAATCTTTTGTCAATTCTCTATCACCTTTGATAAACATATCTTCATATATGTTCTGGCAATGTGCCTGTACTATATCTTTCATTTTAGTCCTTTTAATAGTTTTTTTATATTTGTATTCATTGCCTGTCTTCCCAATATTTCCAATCTCTAGTATTGCCTGTAAACAACACAACCTTTTCTCTTGCTCTACTTACACCTACATATATCAGTTTCAGCATAGGAACAAGTTCCAATCCGTTTCTGAATGGATTATTTCTGTTCTTGTACTGCATAAAGATATTCGACAGATCAAGGTAGATTACATCATACGTTTTTCCTTGAGCCTTATGTATTGTCATTGCGTCACATCCAGCTTCCCAATATCTTTCAATTAGAGTGTTTGTATATGCAAGTACTTTAGCATTGTCTTTTCTTGCCATATCTACGAATTGCCTATGACTCTTTATAGATATTAGTGAGTCAGATATTTTGAATTTAGGAAATGTCCTATTATCAACACAAGACTTTAACATTCCAACAGTTTCTTTGATCTCATCGTTAGCACTTCTGAAGTTCCTTGTTAGGATAGCCTTCTTATATCTGCTATGGTCAAACATTCTGTTGACTGTTAACTGTTGTGGATCACCAACCAATACAAGTCGTATGTCCTGATATTTGTTTCGTATATATGAAATCATTTTATCAGTAAGCATACTTACCTCATCAACAATGATCATACATCCATCTTCTACAACAGGTGGTCTTCCTGTCTTTTTGTAGTTCATATCTATTCCAAGAGCTTTAAATATCGTTGTTGCTTCTATACCAAGATCATCCAAGACAAAAGCAGCTTCATTTGTAGTTGCAGTTACAACTGTGTGTGAGTTTGAGTTTTCATATATATTTTTAATAACGAAACTCTTGCCCATCCCCGCTCCTGCAAATATACACAAAGTATCACCGTAATTGAGCGTAATTGCCGATTCTACAGCTTTTCTTTGTTCATTCGATAGATTTGTCATCTTGAGCATCTTTAGGGCATCTATAGTCAACTATGATCATTTCTGAGTTAGTTCCGTATTTTACATACTCACCATTATCGTATCTTACCTGAAAAGCAACAAGTTCACCTGTTTCGTATCCGAACTGTAACTGTGAAATATTGTTCTTCAGATTCATAATTGTATTGTCTCTTCTTCTTAGAACAGAAAGTTCCCAATGAGGGATAATTATTCCATCGGCTACTAGATAGAGAGACTTTCCAACATCATCAAATATCTTTGATTTGATTATCTTTCCATTGTCGTCAAGTCTTACTATTTGTGTTATTCTGCTATGGTTGAATGATACAGAAACAATGTTCTCAAGATTTGTATCGAAGAAGTTGTCTCCGATCTTTTTGTATATTTCTATTGTTTGTACCATAGCTACCTCCCTTCTCTTACTTGCTCTAGGAACTTGTCGAATTTCTCAATTCCTATGCCTTCTCCACCCATATTCAAGAATTCTGTATATAGGTATGTGATAGGCTTATCTGCAATCCAATCAAGATCATCTGTATAATCATTGAAGTATTTATATGCATTGTATAGAGAGAAATTTCTACCTGCACCATTCAACATTAGAGATAAGAATGGTTTGATCTCATTACGATAATCTGCAATAACAGTTTTAGCTGTAACTCGTTTCTTTGGTTTTTCCTCTTCTCTACGCTTCTTCTCTCTTGATACTTCAGATGCAATTTCAAGGATAGTTGCTGCCTTCAATGGTTCAGCTTCTACACTTACCACTTTTGCTCCTGAATAACCATACGTTGTTTGAGTCTTGTGTAGTCTGTCTATGTTCTGCTTGATTCCAAGCCAATTTGCAAGAGCAACCATTGTTCTTGTCCATAGGCTTCTGTCTAAATCCAAGATACTGTCAAGCTCAATAAGTACTCTAAATTTGTACGGATTGTCTCTGTTTGATGTTGTTGCAATATGGTGTGTAAAGTCTGAAAGTTGATCACTCACCTCCATATACGTTTCATCTGATTCATCAATATCAAATACAATGAATTTTGTACCACCTATGACATTCTCTTTGAGTAATACACCATCCTTAAGCTTGAACGGAACAAAAGCAGCATCAGCAGTTAAAACTCTTGATAGTTTATTGAATGGAACTTTCTTATAAATATATCCTGTCTTGCTCCTGTTTCGTCTCTCTTCTTTTGTTCTTGGTTTATTGTTTGCATCCCATAATAGAACAGATACTCCAAGTTCTCCATCGTTGCTGAATTCTCTTGCTTTAATGAATCCTGTTGTTTTGTCATACTCCAACGTATGCCTTGGGAGACAAGATGCAGTCATTGTTACAAGATCGTTAATAACAGAGTTTGATGTCTTAGATGAAATTAATCCCATCTTCACCAGTTCAGACTGTTTAATTGTGAGTTCACTGTCATTCTTGGTATTGTTCTCAATGTATTGTCCAAGTCTCTCAAAGTCTTCAAGTGCAATATCCTTTTCAAATCTGTCAATACTTCTGAATAGTTTTTCAGAGTAGTACAATCCTTGTTCAAAGTGAGATACAGTAAGCACATCGCTTCCTGAAATTCCAGCTAATCCGATGGCTAATTTGAATCCTCTCCAAGGAACATCTTGATATGACTTTCTAAGTATCTGTGCTCTTTCAGGTAGTCTTGACTTCTTCATTTCCCAAGCTTTAACAGCTAATTTAAACAGTTTCCATACTTCTTGTTCAATATCTACTTTTTGCTTGTATTTTCCCTGTCCTATGATCTTATTGAACTCATTGAACATTAGTCTTGCTTTCTCTTCTTTTTCTTGAGTCTTCTCTTCTTCTTCCAAGAATTTCTCATAAGACTGAATGTCAACTGCCGGTACATCTTCGGGAACATATACAAAGAATGATCTTCTTGCATACCGTTGAGTCATTTCTTCTCTGTATTTCGTCTTTAAAGCGTTATCTGTAAGAATTGAGTATGGATCAGTAAATAAATACAGACAGCAGTTCATACACTCAATTGGAGGCATTGCTGAAGCATCACTACTTACTGTTTTAGATTCAAAATATCCACCGTCAAATCCTTCTGCAAGCAGTCTAAGAGACTCGACAATACGTCCACCACTCTTCAGCTTAGATGCAAATTCTGTTTCAATGAAATATCCACCTCCAAGAGTATATTTACTGAAGTTATGCATTCTTCTCATAACTCCTTCAGGTGTTCCGGTATCTCCTGTAAATGGAGGAATTGGTCTCATAAACTTCTTGTAGAGATTTCCATCACCTTCAGTTGCTTCTGCACCATATTCGTATCTTGCTTCCTCTTTGGCTCTTGCTACTTCTTCAAACTCTATCTTCTTTCTGATAGCTTTATATGAATCAAGAAGAACTCTGTCTATAGCTTTTATAGCTTTGTCTTTCCCAGTACCAGAACCCATCATCAAAATACCATAGACATTTGACGGAATTTTTTCTCCATCAAACTTAACACCTACAACCCTAAGCATAGAAGCCAATTTTCCTACAGCCATAACTGCTGCTAAGTCTTTGGCGTCTTCAGGAACTCCATCAGGTATGATAAGCTTTAATGCTTCAATTGTTTTGTTTTTATGAGGTTTGAGTAGTTTTTCATACTCTTTCTCCGCTACGGTCTTATTTTGTTCTTTTACACTCATTGTTGTCCTTTTTGTTTAATTTTAGAATGGTATTAAATCTTTTGTATCATCATATTTTCTCTTAATATTTTCAATAGATATTGAAGAGAATACTGAACTAAAGAATGGTGATACCGAAAGTGATCTGCTGTCTTTGTTTAGTCTTTTTATAAATTCGTCTATGTGTATATTCAGGATACCATTTTTGGCTTCCAGTGCTCTAAGCAATTCTTTTCTTCTGCCAAGAAATATTACGTCTGTTATCGAAAAATGGAAACCTAAAGTATCGTTGTATGCTAAAGATACAGTATTTGTAGTTCCAAATGATACAGTAAAATACAGAATAGTATAGTTCTTAAGAATTGACAAATGGTAATTTGTTCCTGATATGTACTTTTTCCACATATCACCATTTGTACGAAAGTTTGCAATTGCAGCAGTATCGTTACCAAAGAACTCTGTTGAAAATGGTGAATCTATAAGTGAAATCTTTTCTTTGGTGTTCATTTTTGAATTATTCTTGTATGAATCAGCTATTAGATTTTCATTCAAAAACCTCTTTAATATTGGAGGTAGATACCTTGGGTTAATTCTGTTTTCCATAGATAAGTCCTTATTGAGTATTCTCCCTATTTCTCTTCATCTGTGAGAAGTCATAAATGATGTTTAGTGCTAAGGCAACTGCGATGAAGAATATTACAATTTTCCATATCGATATGATAAAAATAACCATCAATACAATAAGAGCAAATACCTTTACTTCTACGTTGCTTTCCTTTTTGCTCTTCATTGCTAAGCCCATCCACTAATTACTGCTTTGACTTCCTTCTTTCTAAGCTGAACTGATCTCATTACAGTTTTATATTTAGGAACATCTTTTGTACCTCTGATTACATCTTCACCAGATACTTCCCTGATATTTACACCTGCATATCTATAGATCATATCTACAAGTTCGTCTGTAGCAGCATCATAGTTGAATTGTGTAATGTTTGTTAAACATAATTCTTTTAGGTTTATTTTTTTGTTTTTCATTATTTGTCCTTTTTGTTTAATTTATTTTACATTTTCAAGTAATGTTTTTATTGACTCTTTAGAGAACACATTGCATAAATAGTTCGGAAGCCTAGGCTCATCGCTTTGTTTAGATATACTGTTTAGTACTGTTGCAATTTTAATTGCATTAATATTTGTACACAATGGAATTCCGTCAATAGTGATTGAATATGAATTGTATGACTTAAACTTACCGTAGATATATACATCAATGTAGTGCCTG